>Ga0314771_100016_pt1 | contig 152923 bp, 129 predicted proteins | sample MetaGCB42018_FD_204522 | JGI IMG/M metagenome (GOLD analysis project Ga0314771, IMG submission 204522) | Cryopeg brine microbial communities from Beaufort Sea near Barrow, Alaska, United States - CB4 2018 | ecosystem: Environmental > Aquatic > Marine > Coastal | place: USA: Alaska | collected...
ACATTAGCAAAGCACTGGCGAGCGACTTACTCGAACAAGGTGTTACGATCGTCAATAATGTTCGTAAAAATATGAAAGCTAAAGCATTATCCCTATGGGATAGAGCGATGCTTTCACGTCGATTTATTATTGAAACTATCAATGACCAGCTAAAAAACATTTCACAAATAGAGCATACAAGACATCGAAGCGTGCATGGGTTTATGTTGAACATGATAGGCGGATTGATTGCTTATCAACTGAAAGAAACTAAACCACAACTCAATATTACGAATGCTGAATTTGGCGCTATTGTTGTTATGGCTTAAACCGATCTCAGGTTAATTAATATAACCTTCGGCAACCATCTGCTCTAACGTACAAAATGGGGTAATGGCTATATCAGCGGTGCCATCACGGACCTGGTAAATAAGCGGTTCAAGGGGGAAACCAAGAAACGTTAATTTCGAGAAGAAACTATGGGTAGAATAACCCATTGAATGGATAAGTCCGATCGCGGCTTGATAACCACCTAACGCATTAGGATCGCTAGCCACCACCGAATGCCCAGCAAGATCTTCAATGGTAAATAAATGACTCTCATTACGGACAATAATGGCCGCACCAATCGCAAAGGTGCTGCCATGATGTTGATTGCTCTTCATGGTGGCTAACCAAGAAATGGGATAGTCGTCGCTCATATTAGAGTAATGACCAGGGTTGGTTACAACAAATTGTATATCGCCACTGATTAACTTTTTATTCATATTGTTGAAATCTAACGGGACAACGTCAAAATGGGCATTAGCCACTTTTTGGGTTAAATAATCCATTAATGGTTGCCAACGGTCAATGCTTTTAGCCACACCATAATTTGCAAGTACTGCAACTCGATAATCCACTTCAGCATGGGCTTGAGTCGTAATGGGTTTTTCAATGTCCGCATCTGGTGTTACAGGCTGCGCACTTGCTTGGGTTAAATATGCAGCAAGAATTAATGAAAGTGCTCCAATCAGCAAAGTTTCAGTTCGCATCCGTAACCTTTTAGCCATCTGATAAAACTTAGTTAATTCAATACTCAGTTAATAAAACACTTAGCTAACATAACGCTCAGTTAACATAACAAAGTAATCAATTTTTATGTGATGAGCTCAGTGTAGTGCAACTTAATGAACAAAACAGATGCATGCAGCACAAAAGCGACCGAACAATTTGATCCACAATCAACAATGATTACACTGTCTTAACATTGAACAAATCGATACTTAATATGCACATGCTTAAAGATATTTATATGGTGGATGATGACCTCGCCATTCTTGATTCGATGCAATTTATGCTCTTGCAATATGAATACAAGTTACAGGTATTCAATTCTGCAATTTCATTTATTAATACCATTGATATAACACAACCAGGTTGTCTTATTGTGGACAGCAAAATGCCAGAAATTACCGGCCAAGAGCTACAACAAAAATTAATCGCCGCTAACAGTCCATTAGGCATCATCTTTTTAACGGGTCACGGTGATCTGCCGATGGCGGTCAATGCATTTAGACAAGGAGCTTGTGATTTTTTTCAAAAACCAGTTAACGGAAAAGAACTGGTTGTCGCTATAGAAAAGGCCTTTACGTGTAGCCATCAACTATTTGAAACAATCCATTTGAGACAGAGTTATAGCACATTAACTGATCGCGAAGTTCAAGTATTGCATCTGTTAATTGAAGGCAAAACAAATAAACAAATGGCGGATGAATTATATGTATCGCTGCGCACAATTGAAGTCCATCGGTCTAAAATTATCAAAAAACTGGCCGTACATAATGCCGCTGAACTGGCAAAGTTCAGCCTCTTACTTAATTAAACACACCATCTGTGTAGGGTAATTTTTGTTGACGATCCAAACGTTAGGGCTAATGCCCGCTCAACATTTAACCTTTGGCAGGCATTGCCATTGGGTTGAATATTGCGGCGTGAGAAAATCACGGCGCATGGCCCACTTTTGCTCTATGCCTTGTGCTGCTAGAAACACGCTATCGCGGCCGTAGCGTTGGTTGATGCTATCGAGTGTGTGCATTAAGGCATGGTTGACCTTAGCGGTATTAAATAAATCAAATTGAACATGCTTGTCGCTGGCTAAATCAACCAAGCCCACGCCGATTTTGTAATAGTGCACCCCTTGATGAAACAGTCTTGAGGCCGCTGCTGTCATGGCTTTGGTGAGTTCAATGGTGCAATGGGTTGGACAGGGAAAATGGACAATGACTTTATAACTCACGGGTCGTTCATCGTGGGGTGAATTACTGGCAAACAACAGCATGGTTTTGCAATGCGAGCCTTGTTGACGAGCTTTAACGGCCGCAATGGCAACATGCTGACTTAACGCTTGTAATAGTGACCCATAATCTGTGATGCGCTCGCCCACACTCCGAGTGGAGAAAATTTGCTTTTTATCAGCCCTCGCCTCATCCCATTGTTTACACACTTGGCCGTTAAGCTCGCGGACTATACGTTCTATTTCAATGCTAAATTGTTTTCTAGCCAAACTGGGCGGCATCGCGGCGAGATCAAATGCACTATGAATATTGATTAACGCCAGTTTTTTACTCATTCGCCGGCCAATGCCCCAAACCGATCCAACTGGCGATTGTTTCAATAGGTCAGTACGTTGCTGCTGTGTTTCGATAACGCACACACCTTGGTATGCTTGGTTTTTTTTAGCGGCGTGATTGGCTATTTTAGCCAAGGTCAAGGTTGCGCCCATGCCGACACACACAGGTAATCGCGCTTCTTTCCACACTGCGCGGCGAATTAACTGCCCTTGGGTATGTAGGCATTTGATCGCGGGATAACAGTGCTTAAAAGACAGGAAGCTTTCATCAATAGAATAAACATGTTGCTCAGGCGCAAAGCGGCCGATGATCGCCATCATCTTTGCTGATAAATCGGCATAGAGCGCGTAATTAGATGAACAAACAATGACATTGCGCTGAACGCATAACGCTTTAGCTTGAAAATAGGGCAAAAACTTTTGGATCCCAGCCTCTTTGGCTTGTCGATTAGCCGCAACAATACAGCCATCGTTATTGCTCAACACGATAATTGGCCTGCCGCGCCAATCAGGACGAAACACCTGTTCAGCACTGCAATAAAAAGCATTAGCATCGACTAAGGCAAACATTTTTTCCTACACTTTTTTGCTTAAAAGTAGCGGACTTTGACGATGACAACGAATTGAGCGGATCACCACGCCTTCGATGCTAAAATCATCATAGTCGCAGATGACCACGGGTACATGTTGCTCATTCGATGACACCAGCATTCTTCGCTGCATATCGAGAATTTTACACACAAACTCACCATTTAAATTAGCCACTATTACGTCGCCGCTTTTAGCGGTTTCATGGCGATCGACAATCAATAAATCCCCATCGAATATCCCCACACCTTGCATCGACTCGCCTTGGGCTAAACCGATAAAAGTAGAGCTTGGATGCTGCACTAATATCTCATCAAGACTGAGCCCTAATTGCAGGTATTCGGCGGCTGGAGATTCAAAGCCAGTAATACCGGCACTGGCTGCAATAGGAATAACGCGCATATAACCACCCCGCATACTGTATAAAATAGCACCTTATAAAAGAGCACTTTACAAAAAATACTGTATAAAAACACAGTACATATTAACGCTAAATGTTTTCGATGCAAGTTTATTTGTTTTTTGTTGCGCCATGCGGCGCTTTTTTTCAATCGCTAACAGATGGGATCGCCGCATCGAAACGGATCCAGCCAGACCGTGAGAGGTGATTGGCTTAGCGTTGAATTATGCTGAGTTGCGGATCTAAAGTGCGGCGTGAGCAGACGTTAACCTTGATGGTTGGCTAACATGGTGGCTGGCAGCCTTTCATTATCGCCAAATGAGACATGGGCTTTACAACAGATTTATGAGGGGCTGACTGTCAATAACATACCCAACGCAAGCATGATATATGATTCAGCATGTCGTCTCGGCGGACCATCATGGTAGTCGAACAATAATGAGTGACCTAGAAATGGGTTTAACCCCCTAATGAGTACAATTGAAACGGCTTTGATTGCCCTGTCAACGACTAAGCTGGCCGCAACATATCACTGACTAAGCACCCATACGTCAACGCTTTAAAGCATCGACACATCAAAGTGATAGCTTATTGTTTATAAAATAATATGTTTAAGGTCAAAATATAATCAGAGTGATTAGTCTACACTGTAAGCAGTAGCAAGCATTAAGCTAACGTGTGTATAAAGTAAACAAATAAACTGATTTTTATATTGGCACGGGGTCTAGCATGACACTCGCAACGTTTCACATAGACATGCAAGGTGATCACTGTTTACTGGGTCTTAGTGGGGATTGGCAATTAGGCCAAGCACCGCTGGGCGCGGATATTTGCGCTGAGCTGCCCTCTTCTTGTCATTCGGTTACATTAATTACCAGCGCATTGTCGCATTGGGACTCAAGCCTCGCCATCGCCTTATTACAGTTGTCACGTTGGTGTGAACAACAAAAAATCCCCTTAGATTTAAAAGATACCCCAGAAGGATTACAGCAATTATTGCAACTCGCTACCGACGTGCCTGTTTATCAAAGTGCTGAAGATGGCGCCATTGGCGGGCTATTGGCAACCTTACGCCGCTGGCTTATTGTGCAAGGCTTACAGGTGCACGATGGCTTAGTGTTTGTTGGCGATAGTTCACTGGCATTGGGACGTTGGTTGCGAGGCCGAGCCAGAACTCGTCGCAGTGATATCGTGTTTTTCATCGAGCAAGCTGGGCCTAAAGCGCTTGCGATTGTCACCCTCATTAGCCTGCTTGTCGGCATGATCCTCGCCTATTTAGGATCAATACAGCTGCGTCAATTAGGGGCTCAGGTGTATGTGGCAAATTTAGTGGCTATCGGTATGGTTCGCGAAATGGGCGCCCTAATGACAGGCGTTATCATGGCGGGCAGAACCGGGGCGGCTTATGCTGCACAGTTAGGCACCATGCAGGTGAATGAAGAAATTGATGCATTGCGAGTGATGGGGATTTCGACCATGGAATTCTTGGTATTACCTCGTTTGTTGGCATTGGTTTTCATTATGCCGCTGATGTGTATTTACTCCGATGTGATCGGCATGCTCGGCGGGGCGATAGTGGCCAATGGGATGGGCGTGAGTTACACCCAATATGTTCTGCAAACCCAGATGGCGATTGATTGGGTTGATATTTCCACTGGTCTAGTCAAGAGTCTTGTGTTTGGCATTCTCATTGCTATTGCGGGTTGTCAGGCTGGACTCCTTTGCGGACGGGATTCTAATGCTGTCGGTTTAGCGACCACGCGTGCTGTGGTTAAAGCGATCGTTTTTTTGGTGGTGGCCGATGCCGCGTTCAATATCTTGTACGATAAATTGGGAATTTAATCATGGTTGATGATGCCTTTATCCGTGTACGCGATCTCTGTGTCGGCTATGGCACTACCGAGGTACAACGGCAGCTTAACTTTGATATTAATAAGAATGATATTTTTTTTGTGATTGGCGGAAGTGGTTGTGGCAAAACCACCTTGCTCAAATCTATGATAGGGCTGCTTACCCCGCTTCGGGGTGAAGTACTCTATCAAGGCAAAAACTTTTATCAAGCAGATGAACCGACGCAGGTCGCCATGCTCCAAGATTGGGGTATTACGTTTCAAACGGGGGCCTTGTTTTCAAGCATGTCACTTGCAGAGAATATTGCACTCCCCCTGCAACTTTATACCGCACTGTCTGAACGACAAATTGCTGAAGCCGTTGCCTATAAACTGGCATTAGTTGGGTTGGCGGGCTTCGAAAAGTTTTATCCCGCCGAGCTCAGTGGCGGCATGCACAAACGCGCGGGCTTGGCTCGCGCTATCGCACTGGACCCACAATTGCTGTTTTTTGATGAGCCTTCTGCAGGATTAGACCCCATTAGTTGTATGCGCTTAGATCAATTGATAGTGCAAATCTGCCAAGCACTCGATTCGACGGTGATTATTGTGTCCCACGAATTGCCCAGTATTTTGTCTATTGGTACCCGTTGCGTGTATCTGGATAGTCAGACCAATACCATGCTCGATTGCGGTGACCCAAGAGTGTTAAAAGAACACAGCAATCAACCTAGGGTGCGGCAATTTCTCAATCGTGCTGAACAATTGGAGACATTATGAGTAAAAGCCAACGACTTCCGCTTGCGATTGGTGCCTTTATTATGGGCGCGATTATTTTAGTGCTTATTGCATTGTTGTTCTTTTCCGGTGGGCGGATATTTGCAGAAAAGGCCCCTGTGGTGATGTTTTATAACAGCTCAGTACAAGGACTTCAAGTGGGCGCACCTGTGAAGCTAAAGGGGGTCGTCATTGGTGAAATAAGCGATATCAGCATCGATTTCCCCAACGACAATAGCCAAGGCGTGACGGCAGAAGTGCATGCCAATCTGTTGTTAGAACGTATCAATATCAAGGGGATCCAAGTTGGGGAAGAGTTTTTTTCCCACGCCATTGAAAACGGTTTACGTGCCCAATTAAATTATCAGAGTTTATTAACCGGGCTGCTCTATGTTGAGTTGGATTTTTTCCCCGGGACAGAGCCTCTGCTTCACGGTGTAAATGACTCATTATTAGAGCTGCCGACCATAGAAACTGATTTCGAATCCTTGTCAAAAGACCTCCAGTCTTTGAACCTTAAAAGCTTAGTCAATAATGTTGATAATTTGGCCCAACAAGTCAGCGATATCGTCAAGAGCGGACAAATACAACAGGCGCTAGAAAGCTTTGACAGTGCGGCTAGCTCAGTCAAAAATACAGCCCTCCACTTGGATACGACTCAGGCTACGTTAGGACAACATAGTGCTGAAGTTTTGGTCAAACTGGATAAGCTACTTGTCCAATTGAACCAAGATGAACCTAAAATCATTCAATCACTTGAGCACAGTTTGGCCGAGTTGCGCAGCACGCTATTAAACATTAATCAGCTCGCATCCCAAGCAGGTAACTCCCTCGCCCAAGATTCGCCGCTATTAATCAAGTTAGATAACACGCTAGAAGAAATTCACCGCGCCGCGCGCTCACTACGCAGTTTGAGCGAAACCTTAGATGAGCAGCCTGAAGCCATCTTGCGGGGCAAAAAAATCATACCTTTAGGAGAATAACGTCATGGGGCTATTGGGGTCGAGGTCAATTCATTGGGGCGTGTGCCTACTCGCGCTGAGCCTGCTTGCGGGCTGCCAAAGCTCACCCACGAAACAGTATTTTGTGCTAACGGCAATGCCCAGTCCAATTGAAGCGGGCAGTACCCGCTTAGTGCGTAATATTGGTATTGGCCCGGTCGACATTGCTGAGTATCTTAACCTTACTCAGGTGGTATATCAGCTTAATGATGGAAGTCTGCAACGATTCGCCAATAGCTATTGGGCCGAACCACTAGAACAAGGGATTAGTCGCGTCATTAGTGTCAATCTTAGCCAAGGCGATCCCAGTCGTAACCTAATCTCGTTTCCTTGGCGAGCGGATAACCGTCCGCAATACAGCATAAAAATTAAAGTTATTAGCCTTAATCGTGATGGGATCCACGCCAAAATAAATGCCAATTGGGAACTACTAAACATCCCATTAAACCGTTATGTAGAACGACAACATTTTGCGGCGGTTACCACGGCAGGCTCTACCGCCGCTGAATTGGTTAACGCGTACAGCGATTTACTGGCTCAATTAGCTCAGGAAATAGATACGTCGCTGCAACGACTGCCTGATTAAGTGTTGGCTTGATTAAGTCATCGAGTGATAGAGATAACAAGGTCACTCATTGTGGTGTGGGCGCGTTAGAGGGCATATGTTGTGACGCGCAAAAAAAGGACCAATAAGTAATGTTATACGCATTGAAAGCCATTTCAACATGGCATAATTGGGTAGATTAGCTGGATACAGATGCTATGGGTACCGCCTATAGTGTAACGCCGTTGCCAATGAAGATCAGGCCAGTGGTTGCTGATTTAAATAGGCGTGTGATGATCACATTATCAAATCCACTGCTAATATATGCTCAATTTTTTGCTTTTTCCCGCTCCAAATATATTTGTAATGACCGCCTTGAACCGGAATGGTCACCGCTTTGGGTTTAAACGCGGCAATGCATTCTCCATTATTGTCGCGCACACTTCGATACACTAAGCCGTTGCTACCGTTGGCACGTAATATTTTAGCCAATTGTTGTGGTGCTGAATAATCATCACGATATAACGGCTCAAACACTTCATCCCTAATATCATGCAGCGCCAGCGCTATCTTGTTGATATAGCAGCGCATAGTGAGCTCAGTATCGGGTTCGTTGGTCGCGCTTAAAAATGCTTCTCGGTGGAAAATGGTTTCTGCAAAAGCAGTATTTAAGTCTTTTGCTGCGTAATACACGCCAAATTGAGTGCCATCAGTAAAACGTGATTGAATACCAATGTGGGTGAATGCCGCCATAATGGCCGATGTACCGACACCGGAAATCCGTTCATCAACTGGCACCAAGGCCAAATCCCCGACCGCGTCACGTAACCTGTCGTTAGTGAGTGATTCTATGGCAAAGACTATCTCGAGATCGTCCGCATCGACAACATGTTCGAATAAATCGATTGGCGGAAAGTGGCTCGGCACTAATCGATACAGTTTTTCCCCGTTAGGCAGACAAGTATTAACCTCGTTGTGCATCTAGGTATCTGCGCATATCACTTAAATTGATCATGCTACCTTTGAGCATATATTCTAACGCCGTCTGATTATTAAAGGCTTTATTGATTTTTTGAGGCCAAGCATCAGCTTGCTCTCGAGTGGAAAATAAACTGCCAAGGGCTTTATAGATCCCCAAAACGTATGAAATACGTTCCAAAGTATCTGCCGATAATGAAGACACTTTACCTTTTTTCCAATTGTAAAATGTCGATTCGGCCGGTTTACCCAGCAGCAGGATTTGATCTTTTGCTCTTACCTGCCACGCCGCCATAATGTTAAAGAAAACACTCAGTGCAACTTGGGCCGTTTTTTCAGGATTTTGCTGTAACACAGTTGGCTCAGCGACAGACATATTCAGCTCCTCGGTGGTTAACTTAGTATTGACACAAGAATGACGGCAGATTAAAAAATCTATCTCTTTATATACAATGTATCAATAACTTATGCATCCATGACTTGTGTAAAATAACTAATGCATCAATAACTTATGGATAAATAGCTTATGTATCATTAGCTTATAGTCAAATTTTTATACATCATTAGCTTACATAATAATTTTGTTGCCACATGCTTAATCGTTACTCATGTCAGCCACATTGAATTACCATCAATATTACTCCACACACAGAGTATAATCAATTTTTACAACTTGTGTAGAGTTTAGTTGTTACTGAAAACCGTTGCTGCCATATGATATTCACTCAGCACTCACTAAAATTTGCTAACAATTGAAACATTGACAATTTTTGTCAGTCTTTCAATATGACTAGGAAATAATTCTGTGAACAAACAAGCTAAGGAACACGATAACAATGAATAAATCCTTAATTGCGATTGGATTAACCGCTGCACTCTTAAGTGGTTGTGGAGTCTCTGATGTGAGTAACACCAAGGCTGCAGCCGTCACCAAGCCAGCACCCGCTAAAGCTGAATTGGGCACGTTTGGGGTTGATTTAACGGCGCGTAATGAAGCCATTAAACCTGGTGATGACTTTTTTATGTATACCAGCGGCACTTGGTATGACAACTTTGTCATGCCTGCAGACAAAACGCGATTCGGTGCATTTAATGCGTTGGGCGAGCGTAGCGAAGGTCAAGTCAAAGCCATTATTGACGACATTGCCAGTCGCAGTGATTTAAATGCCGAAGAACAATTAATCGCCGATTTCTATCATGCTTACATGGATACTGACACCATAAATAAGCTGGGCATTAGCCCCATTAAAGGCACCTTAGATCAAATAGCGGCAGTGAATTCAACCAATGACTTAACCAAAATATTTGCTAAAGCGTGGTTGACCGGTGCATCATCGCCGATTAACAATGAAATGTGGTTTAACCGCTTAGATCCCAATCAATATGAGCTGAATCTTGATGCTGGCGGTTTAGGCTTACCCGATCGTTCATACTATTTAGAAGAAAGTGAGCGCTTTGTGAATATCCGCAAAGCGTATGTCGACCATATCGCTAAAATGCTTGCCTTTGCAGGCATTAACGATGGCATCAAACGTGCGCAAGCTATTCTGGCGTTAGAGACAAAAATGGCTCAAGGCCTATGGCCAAGAGAAAAGCGTCGTGACCGAGATTTAAGCTTAAATCAAATCAAGCGTGAAGAGCTTGCTCAGCAATATTCCGGTTTTAATTGGGATCTCTATTTCGCGCAAACGGGATACCAAGTACCACAACTTAATATGTCTCAGCCAGAACCGATTAAGCTAATGATTGGGCTAATCAACAAAGAACCACTAAACGTATGGCAAGACTATTTAACGTTCCACACCATAAGTAACAATGCTGGCTTATTGTCTGACGATATTTTTAACACCAACTTTGCTTTTTATGGCAAAACGTTAACCGGTCAAGAGCAACCTCGCCCACGTTGGAAGCGTGCCGTAGAAGAGATGTCGGCCACGCAGTCATTAGGCTTTGCTATCGGTAAGGTCTATGTTGCACGTTATTTCCCTGAGTCTTCTAAGCAAAAGATGGCTGCACTGGTTGAAAACTTACGCACCGCATTAGGTCAACGGATTGATGGATTAGATTGGATGGGTGACGAAACCAAAGTCAATGCTCATGCTAAATTGGCGGCCTTTAATCCAAAGATTGGTTACCCAAATGTATGGCAAGAATATGATGACTTAACCCTGAGTAAAAATGATTTAGTTGGCGATATTAAACGGTTACGCCAATACTTTCAGGCTGACAGTGTCGCCAATGAACTGAAGAAAACCGACCGCAATCGCTGGGGCATGACACCTCAAACGGTTAACGCTTATTACAATAGCTCGTTTAATGAGATTGTGTTCCCCGCCGCCATTTTACAACCGCCATTTTTTGACCCTAATGCCGATGCCGCGGTTAACTATGGCAGTATTGGGGCCGTCATTGGTCATGAAATGGGCCATGGATTTGACGATCAAGGCTCTAAGTCGGACGCTAACGGGATCCAACGTAACTGGTGGACCGACAAAGATCGCGTCGCATTTGAGAAAAAAACTGACAAATTAGTCGAGCAATACAATCAATACGAACCGATCCCAGGAAACTTTGTTAATGGCCGTAACAGTCTAGGCGAAAACATCGGCGACGTAGGCGGATTATCCATGGCATACCATGCTTACCATTTAAGCTTAAATGGTAAAGAGGCACCGGTGATTGATGGCGTAACGGGCGATCAACGTTTCTTCTTAGCCTGGGCGCAAGTGTGGAAAGAAAAGCGCACCGAGCAGAGTATGTTAAGTCAGTTACGTTCTAATCCCCATGCGCCAGGCCGCTACCGCGCCCTTGCCCCTCGTAATCATGATGCTTGGTATAAAGCCTTTGATGTTAAACCGGGTGACAAGCTTTACTTACCTGAAGATCAACGTGTACGTATTTGGTAATTAGGCTTACGTTAGTTAAGGTATTGCTAACAAAATGCCAGTCAGTTTACTGACTGGCATTTTTTGTACTCAGCTCCAAATGATAAGGAGACAAATTAGCCGAGTATTACTCAGCTTGCGGATCATCTAGACACGAATAAAATACGGTACCAGCACGAGAATAGCCCCGACGACGATTAACACTGTGACACTGGCGACGAAGTACGGAAACACACATAACGCCATTCCAATACACAGAGGAACAATTGCCCGTTGGCGTTTGCCATACACAAAATAACCCATGCCAATCGCACCAAAAAGCACACTCCACATGATCATTGCTGCATTACCCATATCGTTATCCTGCTTGCTTTTTTGCAATATATTGCCATACAAGTGCTGACTTAAAGCTTGATTAACCTTGTGACTGTCAGATGACTAACAATATCATTTGCTTTAAATGTCAACGGATCCGGTTAATTAGCAAGACATTATCGACTGTCATTTTTGTCACTCACGCTATATCTGGCACTATAAAATCATTGTTTAGTCAACAACCCATCAAACTGTGACATTCTCTTCACGCTATACTATTAAAATAACAATAAAATTCATATAGTTATATTTTAATTGTGTCTTTACACTTATATCAGCCCAACTTGGCCTAGTCATTGCTATTACTAAGTAGACTTGCAATCTATTTTACAGATTAAAAGAATAATTCATTTGACGACTATTTGGAGTAATAACATGACTGATCCTATCACTACATTGCCACAATTAAACCGTCCAGCCCCCGCATTTGATGCTAAAACCACCCAGGGTATGCGCTCATTAACGGACTACAAAGGCAGATGGTTAATACTGTTTTCACATCCTGCTGATTTCACCCCAGTATGCACCACCGAGTTTATGGCTTTTGCAAAACGAACTGAAGAGTTTGGCCAATTAAATACCGAATTATTAGGTTTGTCTATCGACAGCGTGCACTCGCACATTGCTTGGGTACGTAATATTGAAGAAAAATTTGGAGTTGAAATTACTTTTCCTATTATTGCCGATTTATCAATGACGGTGGCTAAAGCTTACGGAATGATCCAACCAAGTGCGAGCGATACTTCCGCCGTGCGCGCGACCTTTATCATTGACCCTGAAGGCATATTGCGCGCCATGGTGTATTACCCAATGAGTAATGGGCGTGCAGTAGATGAATTTGTTCGTTTGGTCAAAGCCCTGCAAACCAGTGATGCCAATGGCGTTGCCACCCCAGAAAACTGGCAGCCAGGTGATGATGTGATTGTGCCACCGCCAGCAACAACAGCAGAAGCCAAAGCCCGTTTAGGCCAAGGGTTTGAATACACGGATTGGTACTTCAGTAAAAAGTCTCTTTAAAACGTGACCAGCACAGGGGGCGAGCCCTTGTGCATTATTTTAAGGCGGTTTGTGATGAATTCAACATTTAGTGTCCAGCCATTTTTAGACGAAGACAGTGAGACATTTACGTATGTGGTTGCCGATAATACGACATCATATGCGGTGATCATTGATCCTGTTTTGGACTTTGACTATAAGTCGGGCCGCACTGACACCCACAGTGCACAAGCGGTTTTAGATTGGATTACACGCCAAAAATTGTCCGTTAAATGGATACTGGAAACCCATGCCCATGCAGACCATTTATCTGCTGCCAGTTTCCTACGCGATCAATTAGGTGGCCAAATTGGTATTGGTGAGCATATTACTCAAGTGCAAGACACGTTTAAGCAGATTTTTAATCTAGAAGCCAGTTTTATCGCTAATGGCAGTCAATTTGATCGGTTATTTAAACATAATGACGTATTACAGGTGGGTAATATGACCATTCGTATTATGCACACCCCGGGTCATACGCCAGCCGATTTAGCCTACATAGTTAATGAACAAGCCGCGTTTGTGGGTGACACCATTTTTATGCCTGACGTTGGCACGGCCAGATGCGATTTCCCTGGGGGGGATGCCAATACCTTATACGATTCAATTCAAACATTATTCAGTTTACCCGCTACGACAGATATTTATGTCTGTCATGACTATCCAACAGCGGCACGTGAACACCAGTTTACAACCCGAGTGGAACAACAGAAAACAGACAATATCCATGTTAACGACAGCATGACAAAAGCCGATTTTGTTGCACTTCGCCAAAAACGGGATGCCACTCTGCCTATGCCAAGACTGATCTTACCCGCTATTCAGGTCAATATTCGGGCTGGGGAAATGCCGCCCGCAGAAGACAATGGCACTGTGTATTTGAAAATTCCTATTAACTGGCTTTAAGTCCATGAGTCTTTTACACGATACAGACAATTAGCACTCATTTACTGATTATTGCCATTAATTGATGAATTGCTTTTTTCAACGATGACAGCTTGCTTTCAAGTAAAGGTCTTGAATTTGATTGAATTGTTATTGACATAGTGATCACGCAGGGGTCGTCGGCAGCGCAGCAGGTCAATGGACCCATGGGGTAATCAATATTTACACCACCCATCTTATAAAAGGTCGTTGCGGCCTTATTAGTGTTGATGGCGATATTTATGTTAACAAAATCTATCTTTTAATCTGACGAGGTATACATGAAAACAGCTCAAGAATACATAAGTGAAATCAAAGCGAATATTACGGAAGCGAGTACCCATGAATTACATACTGCGATGACTAATCCAGATGTGGTCATCATTGATATTCGTGAGCATGAAGAGTTTCTCACTGGTCATATAGAAGGTGCGGTGAATTATCCTCGTGGCGTATTAGAGATGAAAATACACGAGCATCCTTTGGTGAGTCATCATTGTGAATGGGTATTAGCATTAAATGAATTAGCTCAAAAAGACATATACCTTATTTGCCGTACGGGAGGCCGTTCAATACTTGCCGCTGCATCATTACAAAATATGGGCTTTACCAGACCGCTTTCGGTTGCCGGCGGCATGATACAATGGCAACAAGATGAATTTCCGTTAGTGCCTCATAGGGTATAAATTAATCCAATATGATTCAGCCTGTTTCGGCTAATGACTAATGGCAAGTGACTAATCGATTTATTATATCTGATTAAGCGGAATTTTAAGGTAAGCGTTACCCTCACCCTCGGTTGGGGGCATGTTACCTGCTCGAATGTTAATTTGGATTGCCGATAACAATAGTTGCGGTATATCAGAATCAATATGGCGTTGTTGATGTCGCTGAACAAACTCAGCTAGGGTCACTTTGCCGCCGACAACGCGGTTATAGCGCTTGTGCGCAATAACTGAGGTTTCAAAAATATTATCTTGGCGTTTTTGTGCTAGGGGATCATGCCCTATAAACACCCGCGTACAATTTGGCAGTGCTAATATCCTTTTAATTGAATGATACAAGCTAGTCGTGCTGCTATTAGGAAAATCAGCGTTCACCGTTCCTAATTCTGGCGTAGATAATGTGTCGCCGACAAATATCACATCTTCAATGAGATAACTCACACACGCGGGTGTATGTCCGGGTGTATGCATAATGTGAATATCTAAATGACCCAGTTTAATGAGTTCTTTATCAGTAAAGAGTTGATCAAACTGCTCGCCATTGCACTGAAAGCTCTCACCGAGATTAAGCAATCTTTTAAAGATGTGCTGTATTTGGGTAATGTGCTCACCAATCCCTGTTGTTCCGCCGCGTTTGTTCTTGATATAACACGCTGCAGAAATGTGGTCACAATGGGCATGTGTTTCTAAAATCCATTCAATTTCAAATCCATGTTTATCGATATGCTCAATAATCTTATCGGCAAAACAGGTGCTTATGGTGCCAGATGCTATATCGAAGTCTAAAACTGGATCTATAATTGCGCTTTGACGAGTAGCAAGATCGGTCACCACATAGGTAATAGCATGACTCAAATGATGATAAAAAGGATCAATGCGGATTTTACTCATGACAAATTAACTCCCAACAAAATACCCAATGCATTTGTTAGATAAAAATTCTGATAGATATTGGCAACAATTTTTAACATTATTTCAAAAGCGACTGAAGAGGACTAATAACGACTGAATGATTTTAAATTAAAGTATCACCATAAACTGCGCATTAAGTCGCAACAAATTGCGAATTAATAAGCGGTATGATATCGGTTTTGGCTTACAAGGCTTAATGCTTAGGTTAAGCCTTGCATATCACCATGCCTTGTTATACTAGGTGTTATGCAAGGGGTTATGCTCGGTGTTATGCAAGGTATGTGATTATGGCTTTGCTGTGCCCGATGCGGCAGGATCACTGATAACCTTCTGCAGTGAAAACGCACCGCGAAGATCACCAAGGGCAAAGTTAACCGCTTTATCATCAGGATAAGTTTTGCTAATCAAAGCACTAAGTTCAGGATCAATATTGCTACCATGACAACCTAAGCATAATGCTTGCGTCGGTATCGCTTTCATATACCGAAAATGTGTTACGCCATCTTTGACCATGAGTTCACTCGCCACGATCGGTTTATCCGCGGCGTGTTGCCCTGAAGCATTTATTTTTTCAAATTGCTGTAATTGGCTTAACTCCCAAGCATCAGGCGTATTGGCGGAATTACGCACTCGTAAACTGGTGCGCTCGAGTGTCCAGCCCTCTTTGGAGTTTTCAGCCGCGAGTGCTGGCGCAACCGTATTACATACGCTGATAGCATTGGTTAAGCCGCCTTGTTTTATTGCTGCCTTTAACTGTCCTTTTAATGCCTGACTAAACTCACTAATCCGCTGATTTGCTTGTTGTTCAAGCGTTTGCTGCTCAGTTAATGCTTCTGCTTGGCCAATATTGACAATACTCACCAACATGAATAAAGCGCTTAATTTGACGGCTTTTGCCACTCGTTGATCACCATTTATTGATAACATCATTATTCATCATCCTCTGTTTCTAGGCGCTTTATCCCGATGATTTTAGCGCATATTTTTCATATATTGGTTCACTACTGCCACTTTTCATTTTTCGCAGGAAGTATTTTTCAAAACCAATTTTGGCAAAATGAGCCCATTTGCCTTGGCTAAACCAAGACATATTGCGCGGGGCAATTTGCAACATCAAGTTTGCAGGCTAATGCATGCTCTAAGGTGCATATTGATTGGGTATAGTGCTCGGACCCTGCCCCTAATATAGCGGAAAAAACCAACTTAGGCCCGGTAGAAATCACCAAGTAGTCGTACTCGATAACGTCATTTTCAGCGGTTATTAATGGGTTTTGTGGTGCGTCAATTTTGACAACACAAGCACATTTAAAATCGATTTGCTTATTGGCTAAATATTTTTTCTATCGGCAAGGTAATGGCTTCAGGCTTGCGCCAACCGACAGCAATCCAAGGATTTGAGGGGGTAAAACGGAATGTATCATGTTCGTTAACCAGCAATACTTGATGGTCCTTACCTAGGTTCGCTTTAATTTCATAAGCTGCTGGCATGCCGCCAGTGCTTGCTCCAAGCACCACAATTTTAGCCATTGAATTCACCCCCATTGTCAGTCCGATTTGACACGCCAAGATCATGAGACTTCTAATTATGAGGTATACAAGGCTTGTGCCAGATCACAAAATAAAAATTAATTACGTTAAATCAAGTATTTGAAAAATGTTGCTGGAAATACATTTAATGTGCTAGCGTAGAAAGTGTCATTTATGGCATAAGTGTGACAATTATAATGCAAAAATTGGCATAGTCGCTGTCGCCAAGCGAGTTAAGCCAATACACTTTGATTGAGAGCAAAAATGAACAATACCATCGTGGTGCAATCAATAATTAATGCAATTGATAAACCGGCCATCTTTATTACCCCAGATTATGTGATACATGCTGTTAATCAATCGTATTTGGAAACGTATGATACTCAAGTCATATTAGGCCAAAGCAAATGCCATAAGATATCGCATCACAGTAATGAACCTTGTGATAAACACGGTGAAGCATGTCCTTTACAACAATGCCAGAGTACGGCAAGAGCGGCTAATGCGGTGCATATACACAGTGCGCCACAGGGTAAGTCATACTGCGACATTTTAATGAAACCCATTAAAGACAATAACGGTAATATATTAGGCTTTCTGGAGATCCTTGATACCATAGATTATGCATCAACAGAGTCTAAAAAAGGGACTATGGTTGGTCAATCTGCGCCGTTTAAGCAAATGCTCAACAGAATTAACCGAGCCTCTCAATCCAGTATTGCGGTGCTATTACAAGGCGAAACCGGTGCAGGTAAAGAATTAGTCGCCAAAGCGGTCCATCAAGCTAGTACTCGAAATGAGAAACCTTTTGTGGTCATTGAATGTACCGGTTTAAGCGAAAATCTATTTGAAAGTGAGTTATTTGGCTATGAAAAAGGCGCCTTTACTGGGGCCACAACCAGCAAAAAAGGCCTGATTGAAATAGCCCATGGCGGCACGGTCTTTTTGGATGAGATTGGCGATGTGCCGATGAACATGCAAGTTAAACTGCTCAGGTTACTTGAAACCCAATGTTATCGTGCGGTAGGTGGATTAAAACAAAAACGATCTGATTTTAGATTAGTCAGTGCCAGTCATAAAAATTTACTCGATTTAGTTGAAAAAGGTGAATTTAGACGAGACCTGTATTATCGCATTGCCGGCTTTCCCATTTACTTACCCTCGTTACGTGAGCGCCATGATGATATACCCAACCTGGTGAGGCATTTTATAACATGCTCAGAATACAAACATAAAAAGTTTTCTGCCAAAGCGTTGGCTTTACTCAGTCGCTATCCTTTTCCAGGTAATATTCGTGAACTAAAAAACATCATTGAACAGTCAGCATTAATTGCCAATGAAGATATCATCCACAGCAGTGATTTACCCGAAAGCGTTCAGCTGAATCACATATCAACAGATGAAAAAATTGTCGTAAAAACAGAAACTGAGCTCATAACCTTAGATGATATGGAATGTGCCTATCTTTCTAAGGCGTGTCAGCAACATCAAGGCTCTCCGGCAGAATTAGCCATTATACTTAATATTAGTGTGCGTACCTTGTACCGTAAATTACAGCGCTATGGATTAACCCTTCACTCGCAACCATAACGCGGTAATAACACGACCTTGGTATTGCTATCATTAATGATGAATGAGCAGCGATTGTTTTTTACAGCAAGGTTTCATTGTTGCGGTTCCCGTTGCCGTTTCTGATCCACAGCAAGGTTTCTTTGTCGCCGTGTCAGATCCGCTGCAATGGCCACCTTGGCAGCCCGTTTCTCCGTCAGCATGGTTATGATCACAACAACCGCCATTAGCTTGTTTAGCCAAATGCTTAGATGAAGGTCGCCCCTGACCTGCTTCGGTATACTCCTCACAGTCAGCTAAATCAGCACCCGCGAAATCGTGTATTGCTGTACGACCATTGTTGGCGTGAAAAACACTCAGTTGTCGAGTTAATAATTTAGATAATAGTTGCTGGCCAATGTTACGGACAATGACGCGATCCGCCCCATGTGCCAGTAGTAAACTGACTAATTGTTGCTTACCTTCACATCCGCTATCAATGCAGGATAATGCCGGATTGGCAAAACGCCCAATCACTTGACCTTGATCGTCAATAAACAGCACATCATCGGCTTTGCTAAAATGACTGGAAATATGTTCGGCTTTCATTGGAATGGCAGTAATCATGATTCATCCTCACGCGCATTTTGCATTAACAATGCTTTACCATGGGTTAAGCAGTCCATTAATTTAAAACGCGCAGATTTAAGTATATTGGCTAAGGTTTGACGTGATATTCCCATCTGAATAGCGGCATGTTGCTGCTGCAATTTTAACAAGTCGACTAGGCGTAATGCTTCAAATTCATCACTGTCCAATGCAATCTGTTCAAGTTGCTTCATCGGAATACCATTAGGTTTAAAACAGCTATTAGCTGGAGCGCCACAAATTGTTCGCTGAATTTTGGGTCTTGGCAAAATCACCTCCGTTAATTGGCATATGCTATTTATAGCGCTAATGATAAGCCTATGCTAGTTATAAATCGTAATATGTGATCCTCTGCATTGTTTACCCTGATACAGTGTCGACAAACCATGTCAAATAGGCTGTAAAACATATTTATCAAGTCATAACCAGCGCAGAAAAGACTCATTAGTTGCCTTAAAAAAATGACAATTATAATGACAGTTGAAATATTTTAAATTCAAAGCAAATAACCCACCCCAAAAATTAATAATAATAATTGATTAAATAACAGAGGTTTATTTTATTAATTACGTCGAGAAAATATCGTAAGCAGATCGAAGCGAAAGTCGCGGTGGGCGTGCACTTTAGCGGATGATAACACGCTGAATTAGGCTGCTTTATGTGATGCCGGTCAAATCAATGCTTGATAGTTAGAGCTCTAATCATTAGTATCATTATCAATTAAGCGTACAATTAACAAACCTTAAGACCAATGATCCCCTATATAGCAAGACCTGTATTGAAAAACGACAGACAACAACCGCTGATTAATGCCACGTTAGTGTCTGCCGAGCACCATATATTACCAAACACCACACGTAATAACATTAGCGGCTTAACGGCAATGTTATCAGGGATAGTCAACCACTATTTTGGTAGCAAACAAGGGATAATCCAATCCTTCCAAAAATTTGTTTCAGATAAATTGAAGCAAGCATTACTGACCAAAACATCAAGCAAAAACTTATCCCCTATAACATGCCCTTCAAAGAGTGTGGTAGCTAACGTTACCAAGATACTAAGTTCAAATAACACGACTAAAAAATGCTTAAACTTCTGGTTTCAGGCGATAATCGCCCCTAGACTAGCAAGCTTGCACAATATTAATCGTCAGCGGTTATATGCCCATCGGCTTTTTTTAGTTAACCCATTATGGCCAATATTAGCTGCCGTCAATGCGACTAAGCCAACCGTCGTCATTGCTGGTTTTTGGTTATACCGTTCGCTCAACATCAAGCCTTTTACATCATCTGATGTTATCCATTCTAAAGCGGCTATAGCGTGGCCAGATTGGCAGTATCACCACCAACTTGCAGTAATGAACTATGGTGGTAAAGATACTTTTCTCATGCATGGTTTCCAAGCCCATATTGACCACAATAAGCCAAAAAACCGTCCTACGCCGACAGTAGTATCAAATGAGACTCAGGTTGCGCCTCAAATCCAGTTCAATTATTTATCACAGCAAAATGATATTGAAATTGAAGGCGTTAGCGCCCGGGTGCACTTAACCCGTGATTTTGTCAATCAAATAAGTGTAGATCAATACCGTAGTGAACACATTCAAGCTAACTTATCAGCTCAAATGGATGCAGAGATTGAACGTTTTGTCACCAGCACAGTTGAACGTGCTAACCACCCGACTTGCTCGGGCACAATGAGAGAAGATGACATGATGGTTGTCAATTCAGAAACCAAAGTTCATGGCATTAATCGCTTACATCTTGTTGATCTGTCAATTTCACCGACAATCCCTAATGGCCATTTGAGCTCACCGACCATGATGGACGCCGAGCAAGGCGCCAATTTTATTTTAGATACACAACCACAGCCCCCTCCACAGATTGGCCAACGTTATCGTTGCCAACCCGTCACAACGATTACTAGCACCTAAATGATCGCTTAACTAACCACAAATTAGTCTATGGGTATGAAAAATACACATAGACAATGGGTCGATGGCCAACCGATGTTTTTATAAATGGCCAATGTAGCCAAGTTCAATCTATCAGGGTTTAACTATCGTCTGCACGATACTTAAGGTTTGAGGGCATATTCGCCTTTAAAAATTGTTCTATGGTATGAGAAAAAGACAACAAGGAGCCAACATTTTGTTTATAAATACTATTTACCCAGGAGTTAAGTAATGACGACCTGGTTATCAATAGGCATTTTATTTACTTTTTCCGCTATAGCATTTGTGATTTATCGTTGGGGTAACATGCGCTGCATTGGTGTCACACCCGTGCATAAATTTACCTTTATTGCCATTTTGTTCACCTCTGGACTTGATGTTGGCTTAATCATGTTTCCATTAACCGAATTTGCCGGTTATGCTGATTTAGCCACAAATCCAGAATATGGATTTAGCAATCCGTTGGCGATTGAGTTTGGTTTTTGGTCCTACTTAATTTGGGCTTTTTACTTTTTAACCAGTTTCTACTTCTGTGTTATTGAACCCAGAGTTCAGTTTTTTAAAATTCCACTGATTAAATTTATCAATAACTTAGTGATTATTGGTACGTGTGCCTTTACCGCTTATTTATTATTGACCAATTTACCTTGGTATTTACCGCAATTAGGTGATGGTGAAAGCATTGTCAGTAGCTTTTACCTTATCGTGTTTATGGTGATTGCCGCCGCAGTGTATTCAAGCACCAGTATTCGCTATGTACGTTATCTCAGTTTAGCCAGTACTTGGTTATTCTTTGGTTTAATCGCCCTGATGTGGTCTGGTGCATTTTTAGCAGACGACTCAAGTGTGGGTGAATTTTTTACTACCTTTGCATTAATCGGTAATTACTTTAGCAATATCAATCGTTTTGTTTTACCCATCAATGATTACCATGAGTTTTACCTATTATGGTGGTTTGCGTGGAGCATTATGATTGGACAATTTACCGCCCGTTTTGTCGGCGGCATGAAAACTTATCAAGTTTTGTTCGCCATGATGGTGTTCCCTTCTATTCCAATCGCAATTTGGTTCACCGTACTGTACTACTACAGCGCAAACGGTATTGATACATCAGGTTTCTATAATCTGGCCATGGTGATCGTTGGCATCACGTTTGTGATTAATTCACTCGATTCGCTAGTGCGTTTATACACAGACAACTTAAATATAACGGTTGAACGTTTTGGTAAAGTGCCTTATATGATCGGGAATGTGGTATTGCTGAGTGGTTTAACCTTGTTGTTTAAACTTGAATTTCTTCAAATCCAATGGGTTGGCGCGTTATCTATTGGCCTGATCTTAGGTTGTTTTGGTTTTATCTTAATATCGCATTACCACAACGTGGGTAAAATTGAACACTCTCCAAAAGAAAATAAAATTGATTTCACTAAATTTGCATTAGCAAACTAAACCAATAATTATGTTCTAAGGAATAGTAATGAACAGGACAATAAAAAAGTTTGCCCTATTGATCTTATTTGCTCTACCGACTTCAGTCATTGCAGGTGAGTTAAGCACAACCGTTAATGCAACCTCTGACTATACCTTTAATGGTATTAGCCAAACCGATAATGACCCGGCATTACAAGCCAGCCTAGACTATGCTGCCAATGACGCTTGGTATGTGGGTGCTTGGGCATCTAATGTCGACTTTGGTCGCGCAGATGACACTTGGTTAGAACTTGATGTTTACGCAGGTAAGTATGTTGAATTGACTGATAAACTCTCTGTCGATGTGGGTGCTGCGTATTACACTTACCATGGTGATGATGCCTCTGATGGGTATGACTACCCAGAGCTTTACACCAAGTTTGGCTATGCGTCATCGTTAGGTCAAAGTGAATTAAACTTTTGGTACTCATGGGATTACTTTGGTGTTGATGCTGACCATTACATCATGATGCTTGCTCATACCGTTACCATTGCAGAAGGTCATGACATTCGTGTGAGCTTTGACCGCTCTACTTCGCTAGATGAAGACAAATGGGCATGGGACGGTGATAAGTCTTACAACCATTATCGCGCGGAGTACTTAACCCGCTGGGAAGGTTTTGACTTAAACCTTGCTGTTGAAGACACTAGCATGGACACAGACTTAAGCGATACCCGTGTCGTCTTATCGGTTTCACGTACTTTCAGTCTATAAGTTGCAATGGCTGATAAAGTAGCTAAATAGAATAATGTCTATGACATTATTCTGTTTTTTTTAATATTGGACATGAGTAATAAGCCGAATTCTGCTATGGTGCATGGTGAATTATGAGGAAATTATGGAAAAATACGAGCAACTATTGATTTCATTGCGCCGGGTGAATAGGGCCATTGATATACACTCACGCCAATTGAATAAATCATCAGGTCTGACTGGACCACAATTGTTGGTCATACAAAGGATTGATCAACTTGAAGCGCCACTGGCTAAAAAAATAGCCCAAGAAATTAATTTAAGTGCTGCCACAGTGACAACTATTATTGATCGACTCCAGAAGCGGGGTTTAGTAATTAGAACGCGCAGTGAAACAGATAAACGTAAAGTGCACTTATCATTAAGTGAAGCAGGTAAAACGCTATTAAATCGCGCACCTAAGCCACTTCAAGAACATTTTATTTTGCGTTATCAAAATCTTGAAGAGTGGGAGCAAAGCCAGTTATTGTCTTCAGTTGAACGTATTGCCTCTATGATGGATGCCAATCATATTGATGCTGCACCGGTATTATTCACCGGCCACATGCAAGTAGAAGATCCATCGTAATGAGTCACCTTCTCTATCTATAGCGCGAGAACCCTCTTGCGTTATAGGCCATGCTTGCTGGCTAACGTTTAATATTAACGTTCACTGCCTTTTCTGTCTCTATTGTCATCTTTTTTCAAACCACCTTTGTTCAACTTCCTCCAGAACAAACCACTCTGAGTATCAACAATAACAGCTTATGTTCAACAAAAGCGTGAGGGTTGTTAATTTGTTTCCAACGAATATCAGACATAAAAAACCAACATCAGTTGAGGCTTGGTTATCCATCACTTAATAGTGACCTAAACTAATCAAGCTTATAATGGTACCCGAGGCCGGATTATTATTGATAACAAAGAGTGGCACGCCTGATGTTCAACAAGAGCGCGAGGATTATTCATCTATTTCCAGCGAATACCAGACATAAAAAAGCCCCAACATCAGTTGAGGCTTTTTTACACCATACTTACGTATGTAATTTCTTACTATAAATAATGGTACCCGAGGCCGGACTTGCCCTAGCACGCCTGATGTTCAACAAGAGCGCGAGGATTAGTCATCTATTTCCAGCGAATATCAGACATAAAAAAACCCCAATATCAGTTGAGGCTTGGTTATCCATCGCTCATTAGTTATTAGTTACATAAACTAATCAAGCTTAATAATGGTACCCGAGGCCGGACTATTCTTGATAACAAAGAGTGGCACGCCTGATGTTCAACAAGAGCGCGAGGATTATCCATCTGTTTCCAGCGAATATCAGACATAAAAAAACCCCAACATCAGTTGAGGCTTGGTTATCCATCGCTCATTAGTTATTAGTTACATAAACTAATCAAGCTTAATAATGGTACCCGAGGCCGGACTTGAACCGGCACGCTTATTCAGCGAGGGATTTTAAATCCCTTGTGTCTACCGATTCCACCACTCGGGCAAAGTGTTGTTTTAACCGTTACTGACGTAACCATTAAACGCAATTTTGTGGAGGCGCAACCCGGAGTCGAACCGAGATAGGCGGATTTGCAATCCGCAGCATAGCCATTCTGCCATCGCGCCATGCTTAATCAATTTCTATTCTATCGGATAAGATAAGAAATTGGAGCGACATATCGGATTCGAACCGATGACCTATACCTTGGCAAGGTATCGCTCTACCAACTGAGCTAATGTCGCCTTTATGCTTACTTCGTAGCCAGTAAAACAAGGTATCGTCTTTCACCTATGTCAACCGAGCTAATGTCGCCTTTATGCTTGCTTCGTAGCCAATATAACAAGGTATCGTCTTTCAACCTATGCCAAATGAACTAATGTTGCCTTTATGCTTGCTTCGTAGTCAATATAACAAGGTATCGTCTTTCAACCTATGCCAACTGAAAACTGAGCTAATATCGTTTTAAAGACAATGTAAACAACAGTGTTATTTTTATGCTCTTGCCATTTGAGCTAATAACTTAAGGAATGTTTCCCTGACTGCGGAATGGCATTCTACCGTTTTAGCTCTGATAGTCAATCAATAAAAACAGATTTGTTGCAACACAACGACCGTTTGGTGTATTAATCAGCAGTATGCCTAAATATGTTACAGCGCCGATAAAAAAGCACCTCTTTGGAGGTGCTTTAACACTAACATGACAAACTAAGTTACCCATAAACAGTGATATGACACCCCACGTCTGAATAACCCCATTTTGTCATCCTAAGCATGATTAGTGCAGCTGATTAGCTTCTTGGCAAAGATAATGTGTTTAAACCCAGCATTTTTTGCATTACGCCAACTACCTGACAGCTGTAGCCAAACTCATTGTCGTACCAGACGTATAAAATAGCGCGCTTATCTTCTGCTATCGTTGCTTGTGAATCAACCACACCGGCATAACGTGAACCCACTAAATCAGTTGATACGATTTCAGTCGAATCGGTATAGTCGATTTGATTTTGTAATCCAGATTGTAATGCCACATCTTTTAAGTATTCATTTAACTCGTCACGATTGGTTTCTGACTGTAAATTCACACTGATGATAGCCATTGACACGTTCGGTGTTGGTACCCGGATTGCGTTACCCGTTAACTTGCCTGCTAACGCAGGTAATGCTTTAGCAACCGCTTTAGCGGCGCCCGTTTCGGTGATCACCATATTAAGCGGTGCGCTACGGCCACGACGATCGGCACTGTGATAGTTATCAATCAAGTTTTGATCGTTTGTATAAGAGTGAATGGTTTCAACATGGCCATTCTCAATACCATACTTGTCATTAACCGCTTTCAATACTGGCGTGATGGCGTTGGTAGTACAGCTCGCAGCAGATACGATAGTGTCTTCATCAAGAATATCGTTTTCGTTAACGCCATAGACGATATTTTTAATCGCGCCTTTAGCGGGTGCCGTTAACAATACTTTTGCGGCTCCAGGACTTTTAAGGTGTAAACCTAAGCCGGCTTCATCTTTCCAAATACCAGTGTTATCAACCACTAAAGCATCGTTAATGCCATACTGAGTGTAATCAACCTGATCAGGTGAATTAGCGTAAATAATTTGAATATAAGTCCCATTGGCAATGATCGCATTATTTTCTTCGTCTACTTCAACCGAACCATTAAATGGTCCATGTACTGAGTCACGACGTAATAAACTGGCACGCTTTTCTAAATCGCCCTTCTTACCACCACGAAGCACAATGGCGCGTAAGCGTAATTTGTTGCTTTTTCCAGTACGTTCAATTAACAAACGCGCTAATAAACGGCCAATACGACCAAAGCCATAAAGAACCACATCACGAGGGGGCGTATCATCACCATGATTAATGGCTTCTGCCAATTCGGTTGCCATATAAGCTTCAATGCCACTGGCATCGGTATTATTACGCCAATAATTAATCGCTAATTTACCGATATCCACTCTGCAATGCTTAATCGCTAATTTGCTAAGTGCCACAACAAATGGAAAACTTTCACGCAGACGTAATTTTTCACCGACATGACGACGAACTAAACGGTGTGACTTAATGATTTCGATGGTTGATGCGTTAAGCAGTGGCTTACCATACACCATAACTTCAACGCCTTGGTTACGATATAATTTGCCAAGCAAAGGTTGCATTGCTTCTGCCAATTCGAAACGTTCTTGCCAGCTTTGTAAATGTTTATCTGCGCTCATGTAGGGACCCTTTATCTCACTTTTCTGTTTTTTATAGAAAGGTTTGAGTAACAAAAAGAAAAGACCAATAATGTAGTATATTGTATGGGGGCTACCCCTGTTGGTCGGCGACATTGTAAAGAAATACGGGCTATTTCGCCAGTAACAAATTTTTCGATAAAGGTGTAATTTTATTAGACAATATAGCTATTGGAGACGATTTTGAGCCGGAATTTTGTATTAATTACATCATTTACACTCGTTGGTGCTTTTTTTTGCCTATTTGGCTGCGAAAATGAGCATAATAGCGACGTAATTTGTAAAAATAATCCTGAACTTTGTGCCGATTTACACAAAGATAGCTGGTGCCGATTTGAAAAAAGCGCCTTAATCCGACATCGTTACCAATTAAAGCAGACAGAACAGCCAACAGGTAAGCAACTTTATAAACAACTTGTACACCTAGAAAACTACAGCCAATGCATAGAACTTGCCGCTGGGGTGCAACATAAGATCAATACCTACAGAACTCGGGATCGTGAGCGGGCATTTGCCGTCAGTACCCAAACGCTAGCGGAGCTGCAACAGTTCACTCAGACAAATAATGAGGTGCATTTAGCTTTTTATCGTTGGATGCGTTTTAATGACCAAGATGCATTCACCATTGTAGAAGACACTTATAAGCAAGGTGAACTCACCGATAATGACATTATTACTCAGCTCGCTGCCTATTATGTGCGGGTATCCCCTCACGACGCTAAAAAACTCTATTTGCACTTATTAGCCACCACAGAGCCTAACAGTATTGATCCTGATTGGTTTTTAGCATTAGCATCGATATACCAACAACAGCAGGATGCGGAAAAAGAATACCTGTTAACAAGAGCAAACTTACTGATCAGTCAAAACAGTGCCAATGAGCAACAATTAATGGCCATTATTAGTGATGATAAAACATTAGCAGCAGTGCTTGATGCCCAAGCACTGGAATTAGTCGCTGCGGTAATGAGTAAACAATTTACCCAGAGCCACAGTGAAATGTTACTGAAATAAGCTTAGATTATGCTCAATATTATCAGTCGTACAATAGAGAACAAACTTACAAAAATGTGGTTAATTTATCTGCAAAATGAGCTAAATGTAAATATAATACATCAATAATGACCTAATTTAGCATTTTTGAGTGATTTAACTTGATTATTACAGCCAGTTTGGTAATTTTATAACTAGGCGATCCACATGCCACCAAATTATTTTAACTTGAGGGATATGAGATGACTATCCGTGTAGCAATTAATGGCTATGGCCGTATCGGTAGAAATGTTTTACGTGCACTGTACGAAAGCGACAAAGATTATCCAATCGAAATCGTAGCACTAAATGATTTAGGTGATGCGTCAATTAATGCCCACTTAACTAAGTATGATACTGTTCATGGTCGCTTTAACGCTAAAGTTGATCATGACGATGAAGCTATCTACGTCAATGGTGACAAAATCTTAACGTTCCAAGAACGTGATCCATCCAAGTTACCTTGGGCTGAATTGAAGATTGATGTTGTTTTCGAATGTACTGGTATTTTCACGTCTAAAGAGGCGGTACAACCCCACCTTAGTGCAGGTGCGAAGAAAGTTATCATTTCTGCTCCAGGTAAGAATGTTGATGCAACCATCGTTTATGGTGTAAATAACAACATATTAACGGCTGACATGACAGTGATTTCAAGTGCATCATGTACAACTAACTGTTTAGCGCCTATTGCTAAGCCGCTAAATGATGAGATTGGTATTGAGTCGGGTTTAATGACGACAATCCATTCTTACACCAACGATCAACGTTTATCTGATGTGTATCATACAGATTTACGTCGTGCTCGCGCTGCGGCAATGTCGATGATCCCAACTAAAACCGGTGCAGCTGCTGCAGTAGGTTTAGTGGTTCCTGAGCTTCAAGGCAAATTTGACGGTTTAGCAGTACGTGTACCGACAATTAACGTGTCTTTAGTTGACTTAACCTTCTTAGCGTCTCGCGACACCACGATTGAAGAAGTTAATGACATTTTAACTCGTGCATCTAAGCAAGCGCCAATGTCTGAAGTGCTAGCGATTAATGAAGAACCATTAGTGTCTATCGACTTTAATCACAATCCTTTCTCGTCTAATTTCGACGCCACTCAAACACGTGTTAACGGTCGTTTAGTGAAAGTGATGTCATGGTATGACAACGAATGGGGTTTCAGTAACCGCATGTTAGACAATGCAGTAGCATTAATGAACGCTAAGTAATCTACAAGGTATTATTTAATACTTGATAGAGCTAGTTAGCTTAAGGGCCTCGTATTAATGCGGGGCTTTTTGTTGGCTGTTAGGTAAGCCGTGTACCCTTTTTTGGTGTTTGCTATTGGCAGAATTTATGGTTAGCAGCATTTTATTTTGACTCGCTGGTGTGATGGAATGCGGCCTAAAAGTCGTGGCGCTTGGCCACACCAGAGTCGAGTGTAAATCGATGGACCCCTTAAGCATCTCTCATCGCGCCAACTAAATTTTGCAGCCTACAAAAAAGCCGACTTGATGTCGGCTTTTTTTATCTTCACTCTAAGCTTTTCGCTTATGCGTTGCCCTTCACTTTCATATTCAATTCTTTGGCAAAATCGAGCATGCGGTTGAGTGGAATAAGTGCTTTGAGGCGTAATGCTTCGTCAACAAAAATCTCATGGTCGGTTTTGTCGGTGTCGACTAATGAAGCTTCGACTGCGGGTAAACCGTTCATCGCCATCCAAGGGCAATGGGCGCAGCTTTTGCAGGTTGCGCCGTTGCCGCCAGTTGGCGCTTCAATTAATGTTTTACCAGGAGCCGCTTGCTGCATTTTGTAGAAAATACCGCAATCAGTTGCCACGATAAATGTATCATTATCCAAGGTTTGCGCGGCTTTTATCAGCTGACTGGTAGAACCTACAACATCAGCAAGCTCGATCACATCGGCGGGTGACTCTGGATGAACCAAAACCGCCGCCGTGGGGTGCACTTTTTTTAGCTCGCGCAATGCCTTGGCTTTAAATTCATTGTGAACAATACAATCACCTTGCCACAGCAACATGTCTGCGCCAGTTTGTTTATTTATATATGAGCCTAAATGACGGTCAGGTGCCCAGATAATTTTTTGATCTTGGCTGTCAAGATGCTCAACAATTTCAAGTGCGATACTTGAGGTCACCACCCAATCAGCACGGGCTTTTACTGCCGCTGAAGTATTGGCATACACCACCACGGTATGATCGGGGTACGCATCGCAAAACTCACTAAATTGCTCAATTGGGCAACCTAAATCTAATGAGCAGGTTGCTTCTAACGTGGGCATTAAAATCGTTTTTTCTGGGCTTAAAATCTTTGCCGTTTCACCCATAAACTTAACCCCAGCCACTATCAATGTTTTAGCGGGATGGTCACGGCCAAAACGGGCCATTTCGAGGGAATCGGATACACAGCCACCCGTCTCTTCTGCTAAGGCCTGAATATCGGGATCGGTATAGTAATGGGCCACTAATACCGCATCTTTTTCAATCAATAACTGCTTAATACGTGCTTTATATTGTACTTTTTCAGCAGCAGTCAATACGGCAGGTTTAGCGAGAAACGGATACTCAATAGTTTCAATTTTAGGTGGCAACAGACTCATACAGTTTCCAAACGAATGATATTATCCAGAGATTATACGAAATAGTGGTTAAAAACAAAAGGACGCGTTAGCGTCCTTTTGAATAAAGTAGTGTATTAAACTCTAACCACCATTAGCGCATGGCTAAAAGCATTTCTTGCGGATGTTCTAGGTAGTGTTTCCACAGATTACAAAAACGTGCAATAGTGCCGCCATCAATGACGCGGTGATCGCCGGACCAACTGATTTGCATAATCTTACGTGCTTCGACTTCGCCTTTGGCGTTAAAGCGCGGTAATAGCTGCAATTTACCCAGCGCCACAATCGCGACTTCAGGTTTGTTGATAATTGGCGTTGCCACCGTCCCACCTAACGCACCTATGTTAGAAATCGAAATAGTGCCGTCCTTTAAGTCTGCTGGTGATACTCGTCCGCTGCGCGCGGCAGTGGTTAAGCGAGTAATATCAGCGGCAATCTCCAAAATAGATTTATTTTGCACATCTTTAATATTGGGTACCAATAAACCAACTTTAGAGTCGACTGCCATACCAATGTTATGGCGTGACTTGTAGGTTAACTCGCTGCAGTCAGCATTGACTTGACTGTTCAATATCGGAAATTCGGCGATCGCTAATGACATGGACTTCATAAAGAACGGCATCATGGTGAGCTTCACTTCGTCACTAGAATAACGCTGCTTCATGTTTTCGCGTAATGCCACTAATTCAGTTAAATCGAATTCTTCACAATAGGTAAAATGCGGAATACTTGATACCGACTCAAGCATCATCTTGGCCATTATGGCCTTCACCCCTTTAATAGGTTCAATGCGGTCATCAGGCGTTGTCATGCTCACGCCGGTGGCATTATGTGATGCGCTAACAGTCTTGCTCGTCGAGGTAGAGTCTGTTGGCGGCGTGATTACTGGAGCAGATACCACTGGCGTCGATACCGTTTTAGCCTCAGCGCCTTGCTGATAACGATCGATATCGTCTTTGTATACTCGGCCATGCTTACCACTTCCAGAAACGCTAGCAATATTAATATCTAATGCCCGAGCCATCCGGCGCACAGCTGGACTGGCTAAGGCTTTACCTTGAGCCACAGGCTCAGTGTGTACGTCAACTGGCTGTACAGCGGCTTGCTGAGCGTCGTTTGAATCGTCAGTCACCCGACTGACTTCAGCTTCGACTTCAATAGCAAATAACGGTGCGTGGACTTTAGCCAGTTGACCTTTGCGATAATGCAATTTTACAATTTTACCGGCCTTCATTGCCGGTATTTGCACTAGGGCTTTATCGGTCATCACGTCGGCAATAGGCTGATCTTCAACCACTATATCGCCCTCTTCCACTAACCAATCAACCAATTCACACTCAACAATACCTTCGCCAATGTCGGGCAACAGGAATTCTTCTATGTTTGATTGGCTGCTTGAGGTGGTGACAACAGCATTACTGTCGTTAACGCTTGTGTCATTAATGGCAGTGTCGCTAACCGTTGTGACTTCTGCAACCGGCGCATCAGTGACACTATCGCTCTCTTCATCTTCCATTTCTACTGCGTACAAGGGTTGATGCACAATGGCTATTTCACCTTTGGCGTAGTACAGCTTAGTAATTTTTCCGCCATGGGGCGCTGGAATTTGCACTAAGGCTTTATCGGTCATTACATCTGCAATCGGCTGATCTTCAGTGACAATATCGCCTTCGCTGACTAACCAATCCACTAATTCGCATTCCACCACACCTTCACCGATGTCGGGTAAAATAAAATCTTTAATCATCTCTTACTCCTAAAATGCCATGGTGGCCTTAATGGCTTCGAAGGTCTTTAACTCATCAGGCATGTATTCTTTTTCATAGACTAATGGATAAGGCGTATCTAATCCGCACACACGGCTGATGGGTGATTCAAGTGATAAGAAGCATTCTTGCTGGATAGTTGCGGCAATTTCGCCAGCAAAGCCACCCGTTAATGGCGCTTCATGGTTAATCAGTAACCGCCCGGTTTTGGTCACCGATGTTGCGATAGTTTCAACATCCCAGGGCGCGATAGTGCGTAAGTCGATAATTTCACATGAAATACCTTCTTTTTCGGCACGTTCACAGGCTTTTTCAACAATTTCCATCTGTGCGCCCCAAGCCAGTACAGTAATATCACTGCCCTGCTTTACTACTTGGGCTTTACCTAACTCGATAACGTAGTCACCGGCTGGCACTTCACCAACAGATGCACGATACAGACGCTTAGGTTCAAAGAAAATGACCGGGTTTGGATCGCGAATAGACGCCAATAACAAACCTTTCGCTTGTTCAGGGTTACGCGGAATAACCACTTTTAAGCCAGGCGTTTGAGTAAAATACGCTTCGGGAGATTGAGAGTGATAATGACCACCGGCAATACCGCCACCATAGGGTGTACGGAACGTTAAGCCACCCACATCGAATTGATTACCACTGCGGTATCTAAATTTGGCTGATTCATTGACGATTTGATCAAAGGCCGGAAAGATATAATCAGCAAATTGGATTTCAGCCACTGCGGTCATGCCATAAGAGGCCAACCCGTTCGCAAAACCTGCAATGCCCTGTTCGGTTAATGGTGTATTGAAACAACGATCACGACCGAACTGATCTTGTAAGCCAGACGTGGCACGAAATACACCACCGAAGTGGCCAACGTCTTCACCAAAAATTACCATGCGCTCATCGGCGGTCATGGCTATTGATAACGCCTCATTGATGGCGTGTAACATATTCATTTGAGCCACGGCTTAGAATCTCCCTGCGCTTTTTGGATAGGCTTTTGGATACTTACTGATATGCTCTTTCAACTCTTTCAGCTGCTTTCTCAATGCTGGAGTTGGTTTATCAAGCACATCTTCGATGATTTCGTCTAAATTTGGAATGGGTAACTTTTCAGCCACTTTAACCGCGGTTAAGACTTCTTCGCGATAACGTTCCAATAGCTTGGCTTCATGTGCTTCAGTGAGCCAATCTTTGTTCAGCATCCATAATTTAAAGCGTTTAACTGGATCGTGTTGTTGCCATTTGGCCTCTTCTTCTTTTGAACGATAACCTGAAGGATCATCAGATGAAGAATGCGCGCCTAAGCGATAAGTCATCGCTTCAATTAACACAGGTGCGTTATGTTCAAGTGCATGAGCACGCGCTTGTTGAGTTGCCGCTAACACCGCGAGCATGTCATTACCATCGACACGAATAGTGTGCATACCATAACCCACTCCGCGACTGGCAATACCATTACCGGAATATTGTTCTTCAGTTGGCGTTGAAATGGCATAACCATTATTACGGCAGAAGAAAATCGTTGGCGACTTAAGCACTGCCGCCATGTTTAACCCCGCATGGAAATCACCTTCAGATGCTGCACCTTCACCAAAATAACAAATGGCGACGTTGCGCTTGCCTTGTAGTTTCATGCCGTAACCGACACCCGTTGCTTGCGGGATCTGGGTAGCTAATGGAGATGAAATAGTTTGATAATTGAGTTCGCGGCTACCGTAATGGATCGGCATCTGGCGACCTTTGCCCAAATCCTTTTCATTACTGAACATTTGGTTCATAAACTGCTCAGTGGTAAAACCTCGATAACGTAAAGCAGCATGCTCACGATATTGAGCCAAAATAACATCATCTTTGTCCAGTGCAGCGGTACTGCCGATGATTGAGGCTTCTTCACCGGTACAGGTCATGTAAAAGCTGATCCGTCCTTGACGTTGAGCGCCTAACATACGTTCATCTAATACGCGGGTATACACACAGGTATCAAATATTTTTTCAGCTAATACTTTATCGATAACAGGCAGAACTGCATTTTCATACGTGGTGCCATCTGCTTGCAAAATACGCAAAATGGGGATGTGCAATGACGCTTTGTCTAAGAAGCTGACACGGTGCACTGTTTCATTGGTCAGTGGTGCGTTGCTCATATTATGCTCTTGTTATTGTTAAGCCGTATTCAATATTAAATACGGCTCTATTTATACTATGCGAGTAGACATTACGTTAACGTAAACTGCCTATCAAGAGCAGCCTTAGCCGTAAACGCATTTTACTCACCTTGTAAATGTATATATTGCTTTACGTCTATTCAATTTGCTCATTTAGAGCGGGCACTAAACATAAAACAGTACGCTGACCAATTGGCACATTGGCATTGGGGAATACGATAGCTTCTTGTGGGTATTCTACTTTAATCTCTACACCACCTTCGGTCGCTAGCACTTCGCCCTGACTAAAGGCACTGAAGTTTTCGGCATCACTGGCAAAGCTAAAGGCAAAGTCTTCAACATGCTTATTGATCGAGCGAGACACCTTATATAAGTTGACCTTTCTAGCATCAAACTCGACAGGTGTTAAGTTAGTCTCAGTGATCAGCTTTTCAAGCATAGTATGAGTTTGAGTAAAACGACTCATGTCGTTTTCACCAAAAGGCATCACCTTACCTAATTCAACCGTAAAGGCATCTGCTTGAAATTGCTGTGACGAATAATAGCTAAACGTCGTTGTGGGTTCATGATGAAACAACATGGTATCAACACCACATGCCGCTAAAAACATGATTTGCTCCGCGCTAAAGGCTCGCCCTGGACGGTATGGATAAATAGCAAACTTTTCATGTTTAGAGGCGCGGATGGCGGTATGTAAATCATAATGTATGCGTTGGCGACCTGAATTGGCATTAAAAAAGTCGGCCACGTATTGTTCCAATGCTTTAGCGCGATGACGCTCAGGGTGAGTCAACCCATCCCCTTTAGAATGCGCTCCACTGAACAAGCGGTTCATGTTTTCGTGAATAAAACGGGTTCGATTAATGATGGCCGCAGGATTACCGATTAAGAATAAACACCGCTGTTTGGCTATGATTGTCTCACTCAACAAATCATGAATAAGTTGATTACAGATTTCAATTGGCGCGGTTTCATTACCGTGGATAGCACTAGATAGTACAATGTCTTTGGTCGAATTTTGGTCAGGGGTAAACACAATAACGCCAGTGTCGAGTACATCAACATGAGTATGTGTCCCTAACATAAAACCAAAAGAGTCATCTATTTTGTCGGGATTGGCTAAGGTGTAAGCTAAAAAATCTCGGTCTTTCATTAGATTAGATGACACATTCAACTCCTTGTATACATTATTATGCGGCATGATTAAGTTTGCTATTGTGCTTTACTTAAAAAAGAATTGCCTGTTTTTATCAGCGGATTCTAGCATAGGCAACATTCATTTTATTAATGACATAGGTCAGATTTATTTATTAATTAAACAGTGCTTGCAAAAATCAGCCATATTAAGCACAATTATAGCCATCTAGACTTCTATAATTTATATTAAGGGTTTTATCATGGCATTAGCAACATTTGGCGCAGGCTGTTTTTGGGGGGTTGAATATTTTTTCCGTGACATTAACGGTGTCACCAAGGCAACCTGTGGTTACATGGGCGGCCAAGACAGTGTTACCACTTATAAAGAAGTCAAAACCGGTTCAACCGGTCATGCTGAAGTGGTACAAGTTGAATTTGACCCGCAAGTAGTCAGTTTTGACGATTTATTGGACGTGTTTTGGCAAAACCATAACCCAACCATGTTGAATATGCAGGGCGGCGACATTGGTCCTCAATATCGCAGCACAATTTTCTTCCATGATAAAGAGCAAAAAACCCAAGCAGAAGCATCTAAGCTTGCTCTCGCTCGGAGCGGTAAATGGGGACAACGTCAACTAGTGACTGACATTGTGCCGATGCAAACATTCCACATTGCCGAGGAATACCATCAAAATTACCTCGAGAAAAATAACTTACCAAGCTGTCATCTCGTTTACTGATCCCGTTAACGAGAGACAGTCGTTGTTTATATCGAAATACAGGGTTCATTTATAACGAGAGACCAAGTTTATTTATCACTAGATACAGGGTTATTTATCACTAGATACCGCGTTTATTATAATTAAATACCACCGATCATGATAACGAGTTCGCTTACCTGTGACGGATTATTGGCACAATAGATAACCCCAATCGATTTCTTACCTGCAACTTCACTTTACCCGCCGGGGTAAATTCCATACAATCCATGCAAATTGCTTTAGGCATGTTATCGGAGAACAAAATAATGAGTGAAGCTCGTCACGTTAACCTACTAATCTTAGGTTCTGGCCCTGCCGGCTATACTGCTGCAGTTTATGCTGCACGTGCTAATTTAAAACCTGTCATGATCACAGGCATACAGCAAGGTGGCCAATTAACCACCACAACTGAAGTTGAAAACTGGCCAGGCGATGCTGAAGACTTAACCGGTCCAGCGTTAATGGAACGCATGCAAAAACATGCTGAGAAATTTGACACTGAAATTATTTTTGACCACATCAACGCAGTGAACTTAACTGAGCGCCCTTTCCGCTTAAAAGGTGACAATGGCGAGTTTACCTGTGATGCATTAATTATTGCCACAGGTGCATCGGCAAAATACTTAGGTTTACCTTCAGAAGAAACCTTCATGGGTCGCGGTGTATCAGCTTGCGCTACATGTGATGGTTTCTTTTATCGTAACCAGAAAGTGGCGGTAATTGGTGGTGGTAACACTGCTGTAGAAGAAGCGCTTTACCTGAGTAATATCGCGTCAGAAGTTCACTTGATCCACCGCCGTGACAGCTTTCGTTCAGAAAAAATTCTGATCAACCGCTTAATGGACAAAGTGGCTAACGGTAATATCATTTTACACCTTGACCAAACTCTTGAAGAAATTACTGGTAATGAAATGGGTGTCACGGGTCTGAAAAAGAAAAGCACTACCGACGGTTCAGTGACTGATTTGGACGTCGCGGGTGTTTTCATTGCCATCGGCCATAGCCCCAATACGGGTATTTTTGAAGGCCAGTTAGAAATGAGTCACGGTTACTTATCAGTAAACAGTGGCCTACAAGGTAATGCGACTCAAACCAGTATTGAAGGTGTGTATGCCTGTGGCGATGTAATGGATCAACATTATCGTCAAGCCGTCACCTCTGCGGGCACGGGTTGTATGGCAGCACTAGATGCAGAGCGTTACCTCGATGCGAAAAAATAATTTACATCGCTAACGCGCCACAAAAAAGAGCAGTTTATCTGCTCTTTTTTCATGGACTTAATAAAACCATTAAACCGTTTTTTGGTAAAATACCGCTTCGGTATCGCCTAATGGATCTCGGTGAATGCTTTTGCGTTGAAAGGTCATCCCAAGTTTTTTCATAATCGCGATAGACGCGAGGTTTTCTTCAACGGCCACCGCACTGACATGAGTGACTTCATCTAACGCGCTCACGGCGTCCATTACCGCTTTGGCCGCTTCTGTTGCATAACCTTTACCCCAACTGACATGCTTAAAGCGCCAACCTAACTCAAGATTATGCGGCTGTGCTTGGGTAAAAAAGTGCATCGGTCTAACTAACACCCAACCTAAATACTCGCCACTTAAGCCGTGTTGAGCATTTTCAACACATTCAAGCGCATGTACTTTCCATAGTCCCCAACCTTTGGCTGGATGTAAATATTGAGCCAATCTTGGGATCATCACAGTATCAATCTGATGTTGAGTTGTTTTATTGCCGCCATTGAGAAAGTGCATCACCCGTTCGTCTTGGTCGAGTTCAAATAATAGCGCACTATCATCAAGGGTCATTAATGACAATTGTAATCTTGAGGTGTTGTCGATACGCACAGTCTTGGCTCCTAGTTAGTTGAAATAAAAGTAGATGACTCACCAATAGTTGATACATCAGTAATTGATACACCAATAGTTGATACACCGCTAGTTGATACACCGCTAGTTGATACACCAGTAATTGATACACCGCTAGTTGATACATCAGTAGTTGATACATCAGTAGTTGATACATCAGTAATTGATACACCAATAGTTGATACATCAGTAATTGATACACCAATAGTTGATACATCAGTAATTGATACACCAATAGTTGATACACCGCTAGTTGATACACCAGTAATTGATACATCAGTAGTTGATACATCAGTAGTTGATACACCGTTAGTTGACACACAAGTTTACACAATGAAACAACAAACAATAAACATATCGATTAACATATACAGTAGAAAAAAGACTATTCACAGTATGCCCATCAGCTTGCTGTAAAAATAACGCATTATAAAAGGAAGGATTGTGGCTACTAAGAAGCAAATCATTTTACCAATCATAGTATTAGTCATTGGTATAGTCGGTTTATTTGGGATCGCAGCATTAAAAAAGCCCCCAGAAGAAAAGCCCCCTGTGGATAACACGCCTTTAGTGTCAGTCGAAACGATAGTCTATAAGCCGATGACTTTTTCAGTCAGTTCCTACGGTGTCGTCGCAGCAAAATACGATACCGAGCTGGTCTCGCAAGTGAGCGGTGAAATCATTTATTTAGCCGATAAATTTATCAAAGGTGGTTTTGTCAAAAAAGACGATATCCTCGCTAAAATTGATCCTAGCGATTACGAAGCCGGTTTATTAGATGCTCAGGCCAATGTTGCCTCATCTAAAGCCAATATGGTTCAAGAGCGAGCCAATGGCGAAGTTGCCTTACGAGAGTGGGAGAACATCACCAATAGCAAACCTACCGATCTTAGTTTACGTAAGCCACAATTAGCCCAAGAGTTAGCCAAATTGAAAAGTGCTGAAGCAGGCTTATTACGGGCGCAACGTGATTTAGAGCGTACGTTTATCCGCGCACCTTATGATGCGCTAATTTCCAGTCGTGAAATTGGTTTAGGCTCATACATGACAACCGGCAGTAAAATTGGTCACATTTACAATACCGATAAGGCCGAGATCCGCTTACCGCTTGCTGATCAAGAAATGCAGTATTTAGATCAAAAAGGCATTCATGCCGAAGTGAAGTTAGTGGGCAATTTTGCCGGTAGCAAACAACAATGGCTCGGTAAAATCGTCCGCAGTGAAGGCGTGGTCGACAGTAAAAGTCGTATGACCTATCTGGTTGCTGAGGTTGATGATCCCTACGGCCTTAACAGCGATAAAAATGAATTACGTTTTGGTACCTATGTCACAGCCCATGTTACAGGCAGTAATGCCGGTAATGTGGCCATCATTCCCCGTCATTTAATCGTCAATGGTTTAGTGGCAGTCATGGATGCCGACAATACATTACGTTATAAATCAGTGACTGTTATTCGCCAAGAAGGGGCTAATGTGGTTATTTCTGAGGGGATTGACCCTGGCGCTCAAATCATTACTTCGGCGTTAGATTATCCAGTAGAAGGCATGGAACTTGCCTTGCCAGGCGATGTAATCTTACAAAAAGAATCGCTACAACAAGCCGAAAAAAACTCCGAACTTGTGATGGAAGGTAAATAAACATCATGGCAGATACTCACAAAGGCATCATCGCTTGGTTTGCCCGTAATAACGTGGCGGCAAATTTGTTGATGATCATTATCATACTCGGTGGTCTGTTGACCGCCAATACGATCCGTAAACAATTTTTTCCTGCCGTTGAAATAAACTGGATTCAATTTAGCGCCGTTTACCCAGGTACTGCACCCCAAGAAGTGGAAGAAGGCATTACCATTAAAATTGAACAAGCCTTAGAAAGTGTTCAAGGATTAAAACGGGTCATTACCTATTCAAATCGTAATATGGCGCAGGGTTATTTTCAGGTTGAAGACTCATATGATCCACAAGTCGTACTTGAAGAAATAAAGTCTGAAATTGACTCCATCTCAACCTTTCCTGGCGGCATGGAGCCGCCTAAAGTTGAACGCATTAAGTTTCGACAAGAAGTAATGTACCTAAGCCTGTATGGTGATTTAAATCATAAACAGCTCAAAGACTTGGGTGAGCGAATTAATGATGAAATCATGCAATTGCCGGGTGTTAACATTAGTGAATACTACAGCGGCTTAAATTATGAAATTGGTATTGAAGTCAGTAAAGACCGCTTGCGTGAATTTGGCTTAACCTTTGTTGATGTAGCCGAAGCGGTTCGCGGATATTCACGCAATATGTCTGCGGGGCAAATTAAAGCTGAAAATGGCTACATCAACTTACGGGTACAAAATCAAGCTTATGTGGGCTATGAATTTGAACAACTGCCTCTACTGACCTTGGATGATGGCACCAAAATTTTATTGGGTGATATCGCCACCGTCAATGATGGCTTTGAAGAAGGGATCCAATACTCAAAATTTAACGGTAAAAATTCAGTTTCTTTCTTTATTGGCGCAGCTAAAAATCAAAGTATCACAGATGTAGCGGATACCATCCGCAGTTTTGTGGATAAACAGCAAAAAATACTGCCACAAGGCGTCAAGCTTGAGCCTTGGGTAGACATGACTTACTACTTAGACGGTCGATTGGAGTTGATGCTCGACAGCATGAAAACAGGTGCTGTGTTAGTGTTTATTCTGTTGGCATTGTTTTTACGAGTCCGACTAGCGTTTTGGGTAATGATGGGCTTGCCGGTGTGTTTCTTAGGCACATTATTGTTTATGCCAATGGCATTTATCGATGTGACCATTAACGTTATTAGCTTATTCGCCTTTATCTTAGTGCTGGGGATTGTGGTCGACGATGCGATTGTGATGGGCGAAAGCGCTCATAGCGAGTCAGAAGAAAACGGCCAAAGTATAGAAAGTGTTATCCGTGGCGTTAAAAAAGTCGCCATGCCAGCCACCTTTGGGGTGCTAACGACCATAGCCGCCTTTTTACCGATCACCTTAGACGATGGTCCATCATCGGCGTTCGGGCAAGCCATTGGTTTTGTAGTTATTCTATGTTTATTGTTTTCGTTAATTGAATCCAAACTTATTTTGCCCGCGCATTTAGCGCACATGAAAAAACCCACAGTGGTTAAACCGGGATCCAAAAATCCAGTAGATTGGTTGCGTAACGGGGTTAATTTTGTTCAAGGAAAAATTGACCGCAGTTTGAGTCGATTTATTACATCTGTCTATCGCCCTACCCTTGAGTTAGCCGTTCAATATCGCTATGCAGTCATCATGCTGTTCATTAGTTTAATCCTAATCTGTGTTGGGCTTTATATGGGCGGTTTGATACGTTTTATTGGTCAGCCAAAAATTCCACACGATTTCCCACGAGTGACCATTGAAATGAACGTTGATGCGTCAGAAAAGTCGACGCTAGCGGCGGCACTGGCCATTGAGCAAACCTTGTATGATGTTGATAAAAAAGTCGCACAACAATACGGTCAGAAAATGATTTCTGATATGCAGGTCGAGCTGAAAGAGCAAACCACCGCAGAAGTGATGACTAAGTTAGTCGATCCATCACTCAGACCCATGGACACCTTTGCCTTAGCAGACTTATGGCGTAAGGCAATGCCGCAAATTCCAGGAGTGAAATCATTTAATGTCCAAGACAGTTTAATGGGTGGACGTCGTGAAGATGGCGACATTAGTTTCAGACTTGAAGGTAAGGATGAACCCCAATTGGTGGCCGCCTCACTCGCTCTTAAAGAAAAACTGAATTCGCTTAAAGGTGTTAGCGACGTCAATGACAGTCGTCAGTCAAGTGTAAAAGAAGTGCAGTTCCAATTAAAACCCTTAGCCCATTCGCTAAGCTTAACCTTAGCCAATATTGCCTCGCAAGTGGGTAACAGTTTTTACGGTCTAGAAGCTCAGCGTATTATTCGAAATGGTGAAGAAATTAAAGTCATGCTTCGCTACCCAGAAGAGCAGCGTAATTCGATTGCACTCGTACAAGAAGTGATGATTAATACGCCACAAAGTGCCGAGTTACCCTTATCTGAAGTGGCGGAAATCAAAGTGGTTCAAGGCGTTAATAGTATCCGCCGCGAAAATAGTAACCGAACCATAAATGTGTGGGCCAATGTGGATGCTGAACAAACAGAACCGTTCAAATTGGCCAAAGATATCCGCGATAACTTTATGCCTGAGTTATTGACGAAATATCCGCACGTGCACAGTGAAGTATCCGGCAATATTCAAGAGCAATTAGACAGCGCAGATACGCAAATGCGTGACTTTATCTTATCGCTATTGCTGATTTACAGCTTGTTGGCCATTCCATTACGTTCCTATATTCAACCCATTATGATCATGTCGGTTATCCCCTTTGGCGTCATAGGCTCAGTAATGGGACACATCATCTTAGGCATAGATTTAAGTGTGTTATCAATATTTGGTATTATTGCCGCGGCAGGTGTGGTGGTGAATGACTCATTAGTCATGGTGGATTATGTCAATAATTCACGAAAAGCGGGTGTGGTCATGCGGGAGGCGGTGCTTAATGCGGGTTGCCGACGCTTTAGAGCGATCATGTTAACCTCATTAACCACCTTTATTGGTTTAGTGCCCATTATGGCTGAGACCAGTATGCAGGCTCAAATGGTGATCCCGATGGCCGTGTCATTAGCCTTTGGCGTGCTGTTTGCTACCGTAGTGACCTTATGCTTAATTCCGTGTTTATACATTGCCATTGAAGACGGTAAAAGCTTGATCCGAAAAGTTATCAATATTTATGTCCCTGCTTCTTCGCCTGTGACACCAGCGACCGAACAGCATTAAACAATCAATTACAGTAACAATGACAAAGGGCCTTAAATGGCCCTTTTTTATTGAATCTTTTTAATCACGACTTAGCTCACTCAGTCTAACTGTAGTTTGTCATGATGCGATAATTTATTATGGAAGACTGATTGAGTAGTTGGTTTTTTTCACAAAATAAGCCTTTCGCTAAAATATTCGCTTTATCGTTATTCGATAAAATAATATGCTAATCTAGCATTAATCACCGCGTTTATTGCCAGCCAGCTAAGGTCACATTTTATGAGTCAACGCAGCATTCTTCCTCTATTTAAACCCACTTCTGTGGCAGTGATTGGCGCATCTAACGGTGATAAACGAGCAGGTAAAGCCATTATGAAAAACCTGCTTTCGGGTGGTTTTTCTGGACCCATTATGCCGGTCACCCCCAAGTATACTGCTGTGATGGGGGTATTGGCTTATCCCAATATTGAAGCGCTCCCCATCAAACCTGATCTCGCCATTATTTGTACTAATGCGCTAAAAGTACCCCTTATTGTTGAACGTTTAGCGCAATTTGGCTGCAAAGTGGCCATAATTATGGCCTCAGGCATGGCCTCACAAACTGACGAGCAAGGCAATAATTTACTTGAAGTCACCAAGCAATATGCTAAACGTTACGGGATGCGTTTGTTAGGCCCCAATAGCTTAGGAATGATTTTACCGCCTATAGGTCTCAATGCCAGTTTAGCCCACGCAGGTGCCAACATTGGGAAAATCGCCTTTGTGTCACAATCTGCCGCCATTTGTACCACGGTACTCGATTGGGCAAACAACAAAGGCATTGGCTTTTCGTCTTTTATTTCATTGGGTGATGCCACCGATATCGACTTTGGTGAATTGCTCGACTATTTAGGCCGTGACAGTAAAACCAGCGCCATCATGTTATATATTGATTCAATACACGAAAAACGTCATTTTTTATCTGCCGCCCGCGCCGCTTCGCGCAATAAACCCATATTTGTGATTAAATCAGGACGTAGCCGTGAAGGCGTACAAGCCGCCATGCTCCATACTGGGGGGGTTGGTGGCAACGATGCCGTTTACGAAGCCGCCTTTAGGCGTGCCGGTATGCTAAGGGTTAATGATTTAATCGAATTATTTGCCGCAGTTGAAAGTCTCGCTCATTCTGCACCCCTAAAAGGCGAACGATTGGTTATTATGAGCAATGGCGGCGGCCCTGCGGTGCTGGCTGCTGATGAGCTGATCATAAAAGGTGGCAAATTAGCCCCCTTGTCAGAAAAAACAGTTGCCGAGCTCAACACTATTTTGCCCAGCACCTGGTCACAGCAAAATCCTATCGACATGATTGGTGATGCAGACCATCAACGTTATGCTGATACCTTAAATGTGCTAATGAGTAGTAATGAAACTGACACCATTTTAGTGCTGCATTCGCCATCGGTATTAGGTGAAAGCGTCGAAATAGCCAACAGTATTATCGACATCATTAATCAACACCCCAATCGAAACCGATTAAATATACTCACCAACTGGGGCGGTGAGGACTCAGCTTATCTTGCCCGCAAACGGTTTACTAAAGCTGGCATTTCGACCTATCGCACCCCTGAAGGGGCCGTAAAAGCATTTATGCACATGGTCGAATACCGTCGTAACCAAAAATTACTCCAAGAAGTGCCTCAATCGATACCCGATAATATTCCGACTGATAGCCGCGCGGCGCGAACATTATTACAACAGGCCTTAGATAATGGTCAAACCGTACTGGAAACCCATCAAGCTGGTGATATTTTACGGGCTTACGGCCTCAATACCATTGAAACATGGTTTGTAAAAAACGTGGATGAAGCCGTCAATGTCGCCAAGCAAGCCGGTTATCCGGTAGCGTTAAAAGTGCAATCACCCGATCTTATCTACAAGTCAGATGTCCACGGTGTGGTCTTAAATTTAGCCTCAGATGAAGATGTGAGCTATGCCGCCCACTCTATTATTAATCGGGTTCATCAAATTAATCCTAGCGCCAAAATCGACGGTTTGATTATTCAAAAAATGGCCTTAACCGCGGGGGCACAAGAAATTCGAGTGTCAGTGATTAATGATCCGGTATTTGGCCCCGCTATCTGTTTAGGTGAAGGGGGTTCGGATTGGGACCCGACTCGTGATGCTGCCGTTGCCTTGCCCCCGTTAAATATGGCGTTGGCGCGATATATGGTCATCCAAGCACTTAAAACCCACAAGTTACGTGACCGCCATTTACCACTGGGTTTAGACATGAATGCCTTATGCGTCATGTTAACTCAAATTTCTCATTTGATTATTGATTGCCCTGAAATCGCTGAACTAGACATTAACCCAGTGTTAGCGGCGGGTGAGAAAATCACCTTGTTGGACGTCAATATGCGGTTGCATGATACGCCACAAGACAACATAAACCGCTTGGCCATTTTGCCTTACCCGAAAGAATTAGAACAAACCACCACGCTGAAAAACGGTCTTCAGGTGATGTTAAGACCCATTTTGCCCGAAGATGAACCCAAGCACTTAGAGTTTGATAATTCATTAAGTGATGAAGACAGATACAAACGTTATTTTGGGGTGCGTTCACGAATGACTCATGAGGAAATGGCCGTATTAACTCAAATTGATTATTCCCGTGAAATGGCATTTATCGCGACCACTATGACCGAAGATGGCGAAGAATTAACCTTGGGCGCCGTGAGAGCCTCTATCGATCCAGATAATACTGAAGCCGAATTTGCTATGGCGGTGCGCAGTAATTATCAAGGGATTGGCTTAGGTAAGTTATTGCTCGATAAACTCATTGCCTACTACAAGAGCAATAACACGCTTTCTTTAACTGGGTTTACCATGTTCGATAACCGCAATATGGCCAATCTCGCTAAGTCGCTCGGGTTTACCGTGTCGTTTGATATGGAAGAACATCTGGTTAAAATGCACATGGAGTTGCAACCAATAGCAAAATAACCCTCCCTCTTGTTAATGGAAAGACCATGGAGTCGATAGCTGTTGTAAATGTAAAGCCGGAAAAAACACAAAATGAATCGTTATCCCTAACGTTAAACCAAAGACTTAATGGCTTGGCAAAACAGGACCAACAGATTGACATTAAGCAAACTTAACGCAATTTTTACCTGCTGCCTTTGCTTGATAAAGCTGCTGGTCAACACGAGACAATAATGTATCAACATCATCACCAGTTTGAATCCTTGCCACCCCAATGGAAACAGTAATATGACCCAGATTTTGTTTCTTTTCTCTGCCAATAGAGAGTTGCTTTAATGAAATTCGTTCACGTATTATCTCGGCAACATTAACCGCATCGTGCAGTTTTGCATTTGGTAACATCACCACAAACTTGTCACCGCCATAACGGGCCACCAAATCATCACCTTTGACGGTTTGCTTCATCGCTAGGGCAACGAAAGCCAAAACCTTATCGCCAATTAAATGGCCGAATATATCATTAAATGTTTTAAAATCATCAATATCAATCATCAATAAACTACAGACTATTTGGCTATCAACAAATTTCGCCACCTGCTCTGCGGCAAACAACTCATAAGCACGGCGGTTGTTTAACGAGGTCATTTCATCTGTCATCGCCACCTTACTTAAGTTGTCAATTTCGTCTTTGAGATGAGTCATTTCTTCAGATAATGACTCAAGACTGGCAGACAGGTGTCGCTTATTGGCAATGGCTAGTTCAACCTCAGTTGCCATACTCACCACCATAAGATGGAGTTCATTCGAGTTGGGGGGCGTGGGTAGTTTTTTAGCAAATACATTGAGGTTATCTAACAAGGTTTCTGTACCGTTACTGAGTTGCGCTATTTTATTCAACAAGCTGTTAATCAGAATTTGGGTTTCGATTTGCACATTTTCAATAATTGCAGGTGAGCGCTCTTCGATAAATCGATGAAATAGCCCTAAATTGACTTCAGGGGTAAATTGCACATCATTAGCAATCAAACCATCAATAGCCCGTGTTAAGTTAAGATTTTTTTCGGCAAAATAATTAAACCAAATAGCATAATTTTCTGGCGTCACGGGGATGGCTAATGATGCCATTTTGGTTAAGGCTAAACGAAGTATCTCCGCCATTTTTTCAAGGTTTTGGATATTATGCATCGAAGACGATACCTTATTGATAAAACTTATTGATAAAAACAATCTGTCAAAGGTTATCAGTATGTTATGTCACAGTTGTAACCTAAACTCAATTAATGTTTTTAATATTTTTGGTTAAATTTGTTAAGTCAGGATAAATAAAACCTCATCATTTAACTCTTTTGCTACCACACTAGGTTTAGTGACAATCACTAAGAAAATAGCTCAATAAAAACCACGTTAAAAAAAGAATGAAAAAACGAATGAAAAACATCACCCTTTATCGCGATATGGGGCGGGATCTGGGGAGTCATTTTCGGTCACAGACACTCAGTTCACGTTAAGGAATACCATATGGATCAGCCAGAGTTTGCTGATATCAAAAAACGAGTAATCACTGCGCGACAAAATAGAACTTAACCTATTGAAAATAGGTAGTTAAATAACAATTAACCGCACGTCATCAATACCCGGGAGTATCAAGCCAAGCCGTCAGTAACATGGACCCGCCACCCACAGCTGAAATGGTGCAGCAGGTACTGACCTTACCCGTATTGGCAGATAACTAGCAGTATTGGCTTGAGGTGTAAATAGGTCAACGTAAACTCGCCGGTGGTAATAAAGCCAAATTTATGAGGAAGGTAAACACCTTATCGTGAGCCGGTTATGGAGGGACTGTAGAGAAGATCATGCTAGCGCCCAGTAGACAAACGATGTACTGACGCGAAAATAGCTGAATGATGCGAGTCCCCCTGCCTAAGGGGTTTTATTTATCTAAAGGCAGCGATTAACATAATAAACGCTAGCACTCTGCCAGCGAGTTCATGTTTAGCGCCCGTTGGCGTTGAGGGCTACAGGGCTTAAGCTTATACTGGGATTACTTTTCTATCAGTTGACGATTTATGTCTATTTCCTTTGTGCTAGTTGAACCGACCCGAGCCGCAAATGTTGGCGCTGCGGCAAGAGCAATCAAAACCATGGGTTTTGAACAGCTTATTTTAATTAATTCAGAATTACATTTACAGCCAGAAGCACAATGGGTGGCACATGGCGCTCACGATATTCTCGCCAATACCATTACCATCGATAGCCTAGCGACACTGCGTGAACATACCGATCTGCTGGTTGGTACGACAGCAAGAGAAAGAGGTAACCCAATACGGTATCTATCACCAACAGAGTTAGTCGACATATTGCAAAGCAAAGGTGTATTGGGACAAAATAATTTAACCCAATACAATCAACATCCTGAACCACAATTACACCCGAATCATTCATGTGCCATAGTATTTGGTAGAGAGTCTAGCGGACTGAACAATGACGAATTACGTTTATGTGATCTGTACACTTATGTCTCACTTGCTGCGGACTATCCTTCACTGAATTTAGCCCAAGCTGTCATGGTCTATGCTTATCAACTCAGCCAAGTCAATCACAACATCGGCTTACAATACACCGCAGCCACCGACACGGCGACCGGCCAATTACAAGCGTTAAAAGCAAAGGCGATGATTTTGGCCGAACAGATTGATGCTGTAGATGATAGCAAGCTGATGCAGTGGTTAAGTGATGGCATTGCCATGTTGGGACAACGTGATATGAAAATGGCGCATCAGTTGTTGAATGATATAGCCAAAAAACTCAAATAATCCAACAATTAACACTCAGTAAACTCAACGCACTTTTCGCCTTTGCGCTAGGTGTGCTGAGCTACTCTCTAGGGTTTAGTCTTGGTTTTAGTAACGACGCACCCGCACCACTTGCATGATTTCAATTTCAAATCCTGCCACAATTTCTTTTGCAGGGTAATAAATTAAATTCACTTTATGATCTAACAGGCTTTTAAAACGTTGCGGTCGCTTGTATTTAAACGGCACATCGCAATCTTTAATCATTAACGTTTGTACCACCCATTCTCCAACTTGGCGTTGAATATGGGACACTACCGTTACGCCTTCAGTTTGTACTAAATCACCGTGCCGCTTTAACAATATTTCAGGAACCGGTTTCATGAATTTACCTTCTTAACAGTATCCAGAATATCTTGATATCGATAAGCACTAAAACGTCCAAAGCCATCTAATTGTTTGATTTTCAAACGACTAAACATCGGCATTATCATACCTGCAAGAAATTTAGCCTGCGTAGCCATGGTTGGAGTGGGTAGCGATTTTGCCTGAGCCACTAAGGCTAACGGTTCAAGCAATGTTGTCACTGTGGCCGAGTCTGGTAACGGAGCCAAAGCTTGTTTTGATAAAACTGCAATTTGCCCACGACAAACGCTGCAATGACCACATCTTTGTGGTACTGAGTGGTCATCAAAATACTGAGCCAAATTGGCACTTAAACAACGATCAAGTTCAAAAAAATCGACTAGTTTACTAATCCGCACAATTTCTTTACGCTCATTATCACTAAAGTACTCACTGAGTTGCTGAGTTAAATGTTGTATTTGTTGCGGTGTCGATAATGTCTGCTCTTGTACATCATACACTTGAGTGATTTTTTTTGTCTCAAGAATTATCAAATTCTGCTCAGCTAAATAATCTAATGCCGCAACAACCCGTTGGCGTTCACAACCATGTTGTTGATATAAAGTGTCAAAATCCAGTTGTCCCCAAATTTTTTTAAACTGGGTATGGGCAAAGACCTGATTAAGAAATTGCTGGCGCTGGTCATTAAATCGACTGAGTATTGTTTGCTGATCTTCTACAAAACGATATTTAAACTCAGCAAAATAAGCATAGCTTGGGCGGATCACACCTAATAACTCTAACTGCACAAATAACGTCTTCAACGGCAATAAGCGAATATTACACATTGTTGATAATGGGGTTTCTTGTACTTCCCAGCGACCATTTTCAGTCTCAGTTGCGATGATCCCCAATAACTGGCCAATATTGTGCGGTTCTGGGGTATCGCCATACACAAAATTTTCTACCGTATTCAACCCATCTAAATTAGCTAATGTGACACAATGTGATAATTGTCCATCCCGCCCTGCTCGGCCAATTTCCTGGCTGTAGTTTTCAATCGATTTGGGTAAATCAAAATGAATGACAAATCGAATATCCGCTTTATCAATACCCATGCCAAACGCTATCGTTGCCACAATCACCTGTTGTGGGGTATCCATAAATTGCTGCTGAACACCTTGGCGAAGTGTTTGGTCCATACCCGCATGGTAAGCCGCGGCATTGATCCCTTGACGAATTAAGTGTGCTGCCACGTCCTCAGCGGTTCGCTGTAAGGTCACATACACTATCCCTGAACCTTTGTAGTGTTTGACTGTTTGCGTTAGCTGAGCGAGCTTTTGCTGCTGACTGACGGCAATAACCGCCAAATCTAAGTTCGCCCGGTAAAAACCGGTTTGAACCACCTGTTGTGGCGCTAAATTAAACCGTGATGCCATATCCAATTTAACTTGTTCAGTTGCCGTTGCGGTTAATAATAAACTTTGAGCTATCGAGAATTCTTGGCAATATTGCGGGATTTTTAAATAGTCAGGGCGAAAATTGTGTCCCCACTCAGAAATACAATGCGCTTCATCAACCACCAACAAAGAAATCGGCACTGACTTAAGAAATTGTCTAAAACGCTCATTTTTAAAGCGTTCAACTGACACCATTAAAATACGCGTGCGTTGTCCACGAATATCGCGCATCACTTGTTGTGTTTGTTCGTAAGTTAAGCTCGAGTCAATACTGGCGGCCGCGATACCTTTACTAGATAAAAAGGCCAACTGATCTTTCATTAATGCCAATAACGGCGAAATAACCAAGGTCAAATGAGGCAATTGTTGCGCACAGAATTGATAACACAAAGATTTCCCCGAACCTGTCGGAAAAATAGCTAAGGCAGAATGACCTGCTAATATGGTTTCGATAACGGCTTGTTGGCCTTCTCTAAACTCAGTAAAACCAAATTGTTGTTGTAATAATTGATGCAGCTTCTGAGAGTCAAAAACCGCCGGATTAGCGTCAGTGTTATCCGCGCCTAAATGTGCAAAGGGAGTCATAGTAAATCCTGTTATTAACCCCAAACAACATAGGATTAAGCGATTAACAATAAAGTTGTTTGCTTTCGCATTCTGGGCTAAAGCTTTCGGGCAATATATTGATGAATCAATTGGGTCAGTTTATCTTCAAAGCGTGCTTCTATTTCATCGAGGTTTTGCCCAAAAGAGTCAATAAACTTAACGGCTTTATCACGAGACAATACCTTGCCGGCAAGGCTGTATTGAATTTCGATTACGTTTTTGTCCAAGCGAGGCGCAAGAAACCAATGGCATACATCAGCATTTAAATTCACTAACGCTCGTTCGGCAACATGACAAAAAGTCTCAATATGATCGACGCCATCTGGACCTAAACAACCGGGTTCAAGACGAAACAAAATGACGACTTTCATCGTCTTTATTTCTGTTGCACTATTTATCCACTCTACCATCGCTTTTACAACACTGTTCTTAGTCGTCATCTAGCACACAAAGGCATTGCCCAGTATGACCTAGTGTCGAGTGATGAATACAACTTATAGGCGCTTAGTAGCCTTGCGTGATTGTAGCCTTGCGAAATTGATGATTAATGCCACCGTTGAGCAGCGATTAATCGATATTGTCACCCGGTAGATACTCCAGTTTAGCATAATTGTGACTGGCTTTTAACGCTTGATTAAAAGCCTCAATAAACACTGCAATAGGCGTTAAGGTCTCTTTTGCTCGACGGTTACGCCCTAATAATGAAGATTCGACGAATAAATCAAACCAAGTAGACAATGCCAAGCCATTTTGTGGCTCTTGAGCTGCGGTTAACGCCAGCGCAGCCACTTCTGCTGTACCCAATTGAAAATCATGGCTTCCTTTGCGAAGTGCATAGGTTGCTAAGGCTTCAGGCGCAAATGATAATACTGGCATTTGATGTAAGTAAGGGCTTTTACGGTACATTTTTACCGCTTCACGCCAGCTACCATCAAGCATCACCAACAACGGGGTTTTCGTGTTGCTGGCTTCAGTTGATGATGACGTGACGGTTATTTGCTCGACGATGACTTGGTTGTTGTCAATGTACTGCTGCGGGAACACTAAAAAAGGTTGGTAATCGGGATGAGACAATAACGCCAACATGGCACTATCCGTCTCTGTTCGAGTCCATAAATATGCATGGGTGTCAGGAATTAAATCAGCAATAAGTCTGCCGCTGTTTGTTGGTTTTAACACTTCATCGTTATACATGATCAGCATAAAACTGACTTGAGTATTCAAGTATTGACGGTGATTGCAGGTACAAAATAATTCACCCAAAAGGCATAAATTACACCGGACAAGTTTCTTCCCTCGGGCACCAAAGGGTTTTGTTGCTAACGACTTGCGGTATGCATGTAGCCGGTGAACAGCATGAATAGGTGCTTTGACGGGTTTGTTTGAACATTCTGACATGACATAACTCTGAGATGAAAAAAATTCATCACCAGTACAGGTGATGAATAATGATCGGCATTAATTGATGGTTATAAAATACGCCGTAGTAAAAAGTCTGCTTTTAAACGTCGAATGCGATTCATGATCTTTTTCACTGGCTTTGGGTATTTCTGCAAGGTATCGATTTGGCTGTAATGAAATAACCGCTCAGTGTGGAGCAAGATATACTGTTGCTCTAGAAGAAATGACTCTTTCCAGCAACCCGACTCATCATGCAGCAATAAACCATTTTCTAAATCCAATGCCCAAGCACGTGGATTGAGATTTGATCCGGTGATCAAGTGTTTACAATTGTCGGCACTGATCCCTTTTAAATGAAAACTATTAATACCATCTTTCCATAAATGGATATTCAGCTGGCCTTTGTCAATTGCCCATTGCTGCCTTTTTGCAAATTTGCGCAGTGATTGTTCATACATGTATGGCAAGGCACCGATGGTCGAAAAATCTTGCTCTGGTTGAATATAGAAATCATTCGCCGTTTTGTCACCAACAACGATATCGATTGTTTTACCTTCGCGCAAATGTCTTGCTAAAGCGCGAGTTAAAATCGTTGGCGGATTAAAATAAGGTGTACAAATAAACAATTCTTTAGTTGAGAAATCGACCAGTTTAATCACAATGTCGTTTAAGCCGTTGTTCTTTCGCCCTAAGCCCACCAAAGGCGTAACCCGGTTACCCACAGTGGTAGAGGTATATTGATAACGGGCCTGAGATAACCGATGTTTAAAACTTTTAATATCGTTCTTTTCAGGGTTATCTTCTTTATCAGCCGATTGGCTTAATACGCTCACGGCAGAATCACTGATAATCTCGCGCTTGATCATATCGCGCATACTGCGAGCCAGTTCAGCACTCTGGATAACATGGTATCTGTCGAAACGGTATTTTTCTTGTTGCTGAAAATAAATGTTGTTAATGCTCGCGCCGCTGTACATAACCGCGTCGTCGATAATAAACCCTTTAAGGTGTAACACACCCATAAATTCTCGAGACTTCACTGGCACACCAATAATATCAAACGGATGTGTAGCTTCAGCCATTAAATGACGATATAAAATATAATTACCGCAGTCACCTTTTTGACCAATTAACCCTCGGCGGGCACGATGATAATCCACTAACACTTTTATATCTAACTGTGGATTTTGAGCTTTTGCGTCCAATAGCGCATGCAATACTTCACGGCCAGCTTCATCATCTTCAACATATAATGCCGCGATGTAAATTGAAGATGTTGCCGATGCAATTTTAGTTAATAAGGCTTGCTTAAAATCTTTTGGGTTAAGCAACCAAGACACAGCATCTGCATTTAGGGCAATACCACCTAGCTTATCCAGCAAGGCATCCTCCTTAAAATAGGTGACCATCACAAAATTAGTCATGGGAACAAGTTCAAAAAACATCACAGCGATATATTTTAGTTGTGAGCACGCTGTTCAGCTGTTTAACAAACATTACCAGCTCTGTTTGACAGACAACCTCAACTTATTAGGTTTCTTTTAATGCCATTAGATGGTGTTTACGGCATGTCATTAACAATAATAGACAGTAATATACTGCAATGTTCGACGACAGCTCGAGGCCAGCTTATCAACTCAAATCCAATTTTACGACACCAATTCATTCAGCGCTATGGTGCCGTTGCCTCTGTGTGGCATCGATTTTAAACAGATTGCTGAGTTTGGCATTCTATTAAGTTGATAGAAATTACCGATTAACAAGGTGATGAGCAAGAATTTTCTCACTTAGCAGCCATTTTAGTGTGTTTAATTGACGATAATGACCGCATTTATGGCAGATTGCTTGCTATCTAGTCAGCTAAGGAGACCATGATAAACAAATAAACACATGCTTAAATCATCAAATGCGTATCAGGCAAGGATATCATCAGCTAAAATAAGGTTAGTGATATCTTAATGTAGGCTTTTATGAATTCAATGCTCTTCTGTATCTGTCGGCCTCGCTCATCTTATGAGCATCAACCTTTAGGGTTTACGCAAGCCTTATGGCTATTATGTGCATTTATCGCCTCAAGCCTGCCAAGTGTCGTCATGGCAACAGAATCCTCCAGCCAACCTGCCCCCAATCAACAACCAATAGCGACACCCTATAGCAGCAATGTTAACCAGCAACCGGCGGCATTGTATCTTAATAATATGCTGCAATTGCTCAAACCAATCCATTCACAGTTAGGCATTACGGTGTGGGACATGACCACCCAACAATCGGTGTTTGAGTACAACAATCAATCATTGTTGCAACCCGCCAGTGTCCAAAAACTGTTAACTGCCTTAGCGGCAACCAAGCAATTAGGCAAAGAGTTTATCTATCAAACTCGATTAACCACGTTAGCTAAGCAACCTTTGGATAAAAACAGTATCGATAATGGGGTTTACGCTGGCGATATCTACATTGAGTTCAATGGCGACCCCACACTAACATACCAAGATTTACGCCAGTTGCTCGGTGAGTTGAGTCAGCTGGGGATCACACAAGTAACGGGCAATATTGTTTTAACCAGCGAGCAAGACAGTCAATTACAAGCACCTGGATGGGTATGGGACGATTTAGGTATCTGCTATGCGGCCCCAATATCACCTTTTATTATCGATAAAAATTGTGTTTATGGTCGTTTATCCACGTCAGAGTACAACAAAACGGCCAGTGTCACCATGAGGGGCAATAGGCCCATACAGATCAGTAACGATGCGTATTTCGTGTCTCCAAAGATGACTCAAGCTGCGATCCCTTTGGTTACCGGACACCTTAGTGCGACAGATCTCCCTTTAAGTCAGTTGACGCCTAAGTGTCATTTATCGTTACACCGTTACGACAACAATAGCTATCATTTAAGTGGCTGCCATGTGGGAACCAAATCCGTGCCTTTGGCCATTGCCATTACCGAACCACAACTCTATGCCCAGCAGATTGTCGCTAAACAACTCGCCTCTTTAGGTATCCAACATCTACAACCTATTACCGTGAGACAAATGAGTGTTGATCCGCAGTGGCTGGCGCAGCGACAAATTATCGCCAGCCATCCATCTGCAGCATTGCCACAATTACTCGAAACCATGCTACTAAAATCAGATAACCTGATTGCAGACAGTTTATTAAAAAAAATTGGCGAGGATTATTACCAGGCACCCAGCGATTTTGCCCGCAGTAGCCAAGCGATGAAAACCATTCTGTACTCAATAGGCATTGATTTATCCAACGCCAATATCGCCGATGGTTCTGGGTTATCACGTTATAACTTACTCACGGCAGAACACGTGTTAAGAGTGCTGACAACCTTGTATCAGCAGCCCGAATACCGCTTCTTACTCGATTTTTTGCCAGAGTCTGGCGTGAGTGGCACCTTACACTACAAACAATATTTTAATAAGTCTCCTTTGAAACACCATGTTTTTGCTAAAACAGGCAGTATGTTGGGTATTGCTAACTTAGCCGGCAAAGTCAAAGTCAGTAATGGTCATGACTATTTATTTGTTTTGTTCGAAAATGGCCTAAGCCCACAAATTAAACAACAGCAAAAAGCACCATTTTCAGCGATATTTTTACAGAATATGATGGATATTCCCAGATAAAGGCGCGTTCAATAGCCACACCTTAACTAAGGTGCGGCTATTGATAGACCCCCATCTCGACCATGTGATGTTATCGCCACCAACAAGGTCGCCACCAGCAAGGTCGACATAAGCAAATGTGTCACAATATCGCAGCAGCACAATCACCATTCTCGTTAAATCATTATGCTATTGACACCCATCCTTGTTCAGTACTGGCGCATAGACTCACATACTAAAACGTTGTTAGCCGTCACCTTAAGAGATGAATATTTTATCCTGTTGAGATGTTATAGATAAGCAAGTCGGTTCGCGCGGCACAAAATAAAAAGTGTTATGTTTAACTTTGGACAAAAAAGGTAGCAAATGATTTATCAAATCAATTATCAAATTTTTGTTCAAATGGGCGCAGGACAAGCAGTTGCAGTAAACTTTGTGTGTGGGCTAAAAACGGCTATAAATTATAATAGCCGCTTACTATAGATAACTTTTATTATCTTCTACTATAAATAGCTTCTACTATAAATAATTTCCAGTATAGATAGCTTTTTTTACCCCTGTGAATCGCTATTTACCCACCAGCAGTAACAATGTAAACATACATATAGAACATTTACGCCTGCTTTAGACTAAAAAAGATTTAATTTTTGTCCTATTACTTTTGCATCTAAATTGTCTATATCCACAATGTTAATCGTATTGTCACCAATGACCCCGAAGCTCTTTGGATTGGTATGACTATATAAGCCTATACAGCTTACTCCTGCTGCATCAGCTAAATGCAAAGGGCCTGTATCACAGCAAATAAACGCATCTACATGTTTGAGCACAGCAGCTAAGTGACGCAGATCAGAGGTCTTGAACGTTTTTACACCCGCTTTTACTGGATGGGTAATATCTGAACACAAAATCTCAATCCATTGAACTTGTTGATTTGTGGCTATTTCAAATTTGGATAAAATACTTAACCAAGTTTGTTCAGATAATAATTTATCCCCTCGAGCACCTCTAAAATAGGCCATAGTTAACCGCTTTTGGTTATTGCGTAATGCTTGGCTGACTTGCCGTCCCTTGTCCAATTCTTCTTGAGTAAATGCCAAGGTGTGCAAAAGAGGCTCAACAAGGGTATGACCTAACCCTTCTAAAACGGACAATGTGCCAAGAGCGGCATGATCCCTTCGATGTTCCATATAGGTGGAGTGTTTACAAATTAAATTATGTTTAGGATGATAACTTGATACTTTATTTCGCCCATCTAACATCGCCGTGATAATGGTATCTCCTGAAGAAGTATTAGGAAGTAAAATCATATCGTAAGTGATTGTTCGTAGTTCCTTCATCATATTGAAAAAATTAAATGTGCCCTTAAAAGAAAAGTGTGAATAATAGAAGTGATTAATCCCTAAATTATCAAAAATATGACCTTGCCATGGTTCATTGAGCATAATATCGATACGGGCATCTGGATAAGCTGCACGAGTTTGGCGGACAAAAGCCAATAAAAAGTAGATATTGCCAATACGTTTATTATTACGGATCAAGAGAATATGTTTAACTTTGTCTTTCGCTAATTTATGCTTTACTAAATTACGTGTGTTACTAAAAAGTCGATAAAATGTCACCTCTAAGGTAGACATTTTACTACGACGAATATAATCCAACCTTCTCAATTTGCTTTTTAAACTCATTATTTTACTCAGTTTTAGGGGCCTAATTTATAAACCAAGTGCAGCACTGTAGCGTGTTAATCCGTCATTCGGTGAAGCCAACAAAACACCTTACTCTAACTTTATTACAGTTTTACTGGGCTACCCAATCGAAAATACCATTAAGTCATTATGTGAGTTCAGTCATGTGATTACTCATGATTGATTTGAATCGTTTCAAGCACGTCAACAATGCTCTAGGACATGACTATGTCCATTTACTGACTCTCGAGATCGGTAAAAATAATAACAAAACATGGACCTCACGAGGCGCAATTATATCCAATCATGGAGGACTAATATTGAGATCCCCGCTAAAACATGATGATCAACATTCTATCGACGGGGGACATTCAGCATTGCTGATTTGAGTATTGGCTTTTGTTGATTTGAATGCTTAACGGTTCTCCCGCTAAGACAAATTAAAATTAACCCTTCATTTATTTATCAACAGTTATCAATATCTATCAATATCTATCAATATCTATCATCAAAAAGCCGATTTAATCATGGTTAAATCGATGATGTTTCTATTAAAACACCTCGATTAATATGTGGTTGCAGAAGAGATCGAACAAAGAAAATAACAGTGTGGCTCAAGTTAAATCCTGCGCTTTAGCCCCAGAGTATAACGACAATTAACCTCTACCCATCACCTCTTTTGCCAACTTTATCCAATGGCATTAACCATCAGTACTCAAACCACACCGTACTCTTCTATAATGGTATTTAATGTCTTAGATCATGACTTATACCAACATATGGGCTTAATCTCTGTATCAATAAATTGTTCTCTTTTAGACGGTTTTTGATAACTGATACTGCTAAATTCATACATCCATAAAACCGATTAGCCGAACCGATAAAAGTCACTTTCATTCATATTCACAATTAGATAACCTATTAAAGCAATCCAATCATCCATAAAATTATACTATTTTGTGATAAAGGAACCTATCATGGACAAAGCACAACATACCCAAGGCAAGTGCCCAGTAAACCACGGCGGCAATACCACAGTCGCAAGCGACGTGATGGAGTGGTGGCCTAATGCACTTAATCTCGATATTCTTCATCAGCATGACAATAAAACCGATCCAATGGATCCTAACTTCGATTACCGCGAAGCTTTTAAAAGCCTCGACCTCGCTGCAGTAAAAAAAGACCTAACCGCATTTATGACCGACAGCCAAGACTGGTGGCCAGCCGACTGGGGCCATTATGGTGGCCTGATGATCCGTATGGCTTGGCATTCTGCTGGTACTTATCGTATAGCAGATGGTCGCGGCGGTGCTGGCACTGGTAACCAACGTTTTGCACCACTCAACAGCTGGCCAGATAACGTCAACCTCGACAAAGCACGTCGTTTACTGTGGCCGATTAAAAAGAAATATGGCAATAAGTTGTCTTGGGCAGATTTGATCATTCTCGCCGGTACCATTGCTTATGAATCTATGGGACTCAAAACCTTTGGTTTTGCTGGCGGTCGTGCTGATATTTGGCATCCAGAAAAAGATATATATTGGGGTGCAGAAAAAGAATGGCTGGCAACAAGCGATAAACCAAACAGCCGCTATTCAGGTGAACGAGATCTCGAAAATCCATTAGCCGCTGTAATGATGGGATTAATTTATGTTAATCCAGAAGGTCCTGATGGTAAGCCTGACCCACTGAGAACCGCACAAGACATTCGTGTCACCTTTGAACGCATGGCAATGAATGACGAAGAAACCGTCGCCCTAACTGCTGGTGGTCACACTGTCGGTAAATGTCACGGTAATGGTCGTGCCGAAAACCATGAAGCCCCTCCAGAAGGTGCAGATCTGGAAGATCAAGGTCTTGGTTGGCTCAATAAAACCAGCCGCGGTATTGGCCGCGATACCGTAAGCAGTGGTATTGAAGGCGCTTGGACAACACATCCCACGCAGTGGGACAATGGCTACTTTGAATTATTGCTTAACTACGAGTGGGAACTTAAAAAGAGTCCTGCTGGGGCATGGCAATGGGAACCGGTCAATATTAAAGAAGAACATAAACCTGTTGATGTTGAAGACCCATCGATTCGCCTAAGTCCTATCATGACCGATGCCGACATGGCAATGAAAATGGATCCTGAGTATCGAAAAATTTCGCAACGTTTTTATGAAGACTCCGCTTATTTCTCGGATGTGTTTGCTCGCGCTTGGTTTAAACTCACCCATCGCGATTTAGGCCCTAGAAGTCGTTATCTCGGCCCAGACGTACCTGCTGAAGAATTAATTTGGCAAGATCCTGTTCCACAAGTTGACTATCATTTAACTGAGCAGGAAATCAGCGACCTTAAAGTTAAGATCTTAGCGACTGATTTAACCCTTGCAGAACTAGTCACAACCGCGTGGGACAGCGCTCGTACATTTAGAGGATCAGATTATCGTGGTGGTGCAAATGGCGCCCGTATTCGTTTAGCCCCACAGAAAGACTGGCAAGCCAACGAGCCTGCCCAGTTACATAAAGTGCTAGCGGTTTTCACCACGCTTCAAGCAAGCTTGAGCAAACAAGTCAGTATGGCTGATCTTATTGTACTCGGCGGCTCTGCTGCAGTTGAAAAAGCAGCTCAGAATGCTGGCGTTGATATTCAAGTCCCCTTTACCGCGGGACGTGGTGATGCAACACAAGCGCAAACAGATGTTGAGTCTTTTGAAGTGTTAGAACCTCTGCATGATGCCTATCGCAACTGGCAGAAAAAAGACTATATCGTCCAGCCAGAAGAAATGATGCTCGACCGTACTCAATTAATGGGATTAACCGCCCATGAAATGACGGTACTCGTCGGAGGGATGCGGGTGCTTGGAGCTAACTATGACAACAGTCCCCACGGTGTGTTTACCGATCGTGTGGGCACGTTAAGCAATGACTTTTTCGTTAATCTAACCGATATGTCAAATAGCTGGAAACCTGCTGGAAATAACCTGTATCACATTACTGATCGTAAAACGGGTGATGTTAAATGGACCGCTACTCGAGTCGATTTAGTCTTTGGCTCAAACTCTATTTTACGCTCGTATGCAGAAATTTATGCCCAAGATGATGCAAAAGAGAAGTTTGTTAACGACTTTGTTAAAGCATGGACAAAAGTCATGAATGCGGATCGATTTGATCTAGTATAGCGTTCATCAGTACATGATAACCGCTTGTCATAAAAAAAAGCACTGTGAATATTAGTTACAGTGCTTTTTTATTACAGTCAATTCAATCTACAGAATGATTATACCCAAGCCACTTCAACATGCTCGTTTCAGAGCTCCCATAGAATAATTGAACAAGACAGTGATTGAAGATAATGGTGACTCCCTTGTTAATATCACTATTCCTAGAGCCTAGATCGCTACGCTGCTAGGACGCTACGCGGCTAGAGGCTATAAAATCTTAGCAGCGAAGCTGTCCCTAGCAGGACAGAGTCCATCCTAGCAGCGAAGCGACCCTAGCAGGACAGAGTCCATCCTAGCAGCGAAGCAACCCTAGCAGGACAGAGTCCACCCTAGCAGCGAAGCGACCCTAGTAGGACAGAGTCCGCCCTAGCAGCGAAGCGACCCTAGCAGGACAGAGTCCACCCTAGTAGCGAAGCGACCCTAGCAGGAGAAAGTCCGCACTAGAACCTCGAAGATTGCAGGTCGCTCTAGCAGCCGTAGGCGCCCTATTCCTTGATCCTTGAACTCTGTCACTTCTGGACATGCACAATCCTGCATTTCGAGGTCGTTTGGGTATAACTAGCCTTTTAAGGCTTTATCAATCATTGTTTGTGCTTGAGAGATAATGTCATCTAAATGTTGCTGGCTAATAAAGCTTTCAGCATAGATCTTAAATAACGCTTCAGTACCGGAAGGACGTGCAGCAAACCAGCCATTTTTAGTGGTGACTTTAATGCCACCAATCGCGGCATGGTTACCTGGAGCATGGCTCAGTATGGCGGTAATTGTCTCACCGGCTAACAGAGTATCAGTAAAACTTTGGGCATTTAATTGCTCAAATTTAGCTTTTTTCTTCAAACTAATTGGGCTATCAATACGAGTATAAAAACTCTCACCAAACTGCGCAGTGAGTTCCTGATAACGTTGTGCCGGCGTTTTACCGGTTACCGCTAATATTTCAGCGGCAAGCAATGCCAAAATAAAGCCATCTTTGTCTGTGCACCACGTGGTGCCATCCCGTTTTAAAAATGCAGCGCCGGCACTTTCTTCGCCACCAAACGCAATCGTGCTTTGCGCCAAACCACCAACAAACCACTTAAAACCCACAGGGACTTCTAAACAATGACGATCTAACGATTGGCAAACGCGATCGATCATGGCACTGGACACTAAGGTTTTACCGACCGCTAACGATTTAGACCATTGTGGACGATGTGTCATCAAGTAATCGATGGCGACCGCTAAATAATGATTAGGGTTCATTAATCCAAAACCCGGACACACAATGCCATGACGGTCATAGTCTGGATCGTTACCAACACACAAGTCGTAATCTTCGCTGTGGGCTAATAAACCTGCCATGGCATACGGCGACGAACAATCCATGCGTATTTTGCCGTCTTTATCCAAAGTCATAAACCCAAATGTAGGATCGACTTTGTCATTCACTAAAGTGATATCAAGCCCGTATTGCGCAGCAATTTGCTCCCAGTAGTAAATACCCGACCCACCTAGAGGATCAACACCGATACGGATATTGGCTTTTTTAATCGCCTCCATGTCAATCACATCAGCAAGCGACGCAACATAAGGCGCGATAAAATCAACTTCATCAAGCCAACCCGACTTAACGGCGACTCCATAGTTGACCTTTTTAACCCCCGAAAGTTGATTAGCCAGATATTCATTGGCTTTTGTTTCGATGATTTTAGTAATTTCACCTTCAGCAGGGCCACCATGGGGTGGATTATATTTAATCCCACCATCTTGTGGTGGATTATGGGATGGGGTAATAATCAAACCGTCAATTAATCTCGCTGGATCCGCCCTATTGGCACTGACAATGGCTTGCGACACTACGGGTGTAGGCGTAAATCCATCATTTTTTTGGATCAACATCTTAACTTGGTTAGCGGTCAACACTTCAACCACCGACATAAATGCGGCGTAAGATAAGGCATGGGTATCAAACCCGACAATCATGGGTCCACTGATATTGGCTGATTGGCGATAATCCACCACAGCTTGAGTAATAGCCCAAATATGGTTTTGATTAAAACTGGATGTAAACGAGCTCCCCCGATGACCTGAGGTACCAAAAGTCACTTTTTGACGTACATCTTCTACATTGGGAATGATGCGATAATAATAACTCATCAATTTAGGAATATTCACTAAATCCGTTTGTAAAGCTTGCTGTCCTGCGCGTTGATGAATGGCCACTAGGGATCTCCTATTCTTTACGGGTAATTTATCTACAGGTAATGTATCAAACGATCAATGTCGTCAATGCTGGTAAAATTTAACAAAGTTTAAATCTGTTCAGCAATCATTCTGGCTTTGCCACTATCACAACCTAAATGTTCTAACACTTCCGTTAATATGGTTTGTTTTTTGGCGGTGTTATTATTGGTCGTCACCCAAAAGCCACTTGCGGCGATTTCTTTTGGATTTGACGATTTACTTGAATTTAATAATGCCTGTTTAGATTGGGCAAAATACAAACGCCCTTTGCCTTGCACATTAAGTACTTTATCAAACTCATTATGGGCAGCGGTTTGCAGACTGGCCAATAAATACATAAAACGCCCTACTGCACCTTTCTGTTGGCTTAATAAATGCTGGCTGACAATGGCATCAAAATCAATAGTCGATGGCACCTCTTTCTCTTCTGTCACTGGCTGGATCACACTCTGTTGATCGGCAATGACTTGTTCTACCGCCGCTTTCGCTTCGCTAAAGAGTAAGTTACGACTTGTGGTTGGTTCAGACTCTAAACTAGGCTGACTGATGGCCGTGGGTAAGCTTATATCGACATTTTCAACCGATAAATTCAATAAACGACGCAAAATATCTGAAGCGCTTTCGCCAATACGTTCAGTCTTGCTGGCAATAAAGCGATAGAGTTCTTCATCAATTTCAATGTATTTCATCAGAGTCATCCTGTTTATATCCGTCTATGTCACGACTCTAGCCATCGTAATGCTGGCATCGAGTCATTGGAGATCGCAGATCTTTATATCATAAACTGCGATCAAAAAAATATTGCTCCAGTGTAAGCCAAGCTTAACCTACTAATATAGTGGCAAAATCATTAAATGGTGAATATTCGTTAAAATATATTAACAGCCGTTTAAAATACCATCAACAATGGTCGTAATGTTCATCAAAACTTGATTTGGCAGGCTCATTACAGCAAAATCCTCAGCACAAATTGTTCCAATGAGCTTATTGCGTTATGCATTATGTATCTTCTGGTCAAGGTGAAGCTGTCCTGCTTATTCATGGACTGTTTGGTAATCTTGACAATCTAAAAAATCTCGCCAATGTACTTGAACAACAATATCAAGTGATACGGGTTGATGTCCCCAATCATGGTTTAAGTGAACATTGGCCAAGCATGGATTATCCCCAGCTGGCTGATGCCATGATTGATATTCTTGATGATTTACAGATCAAACATGCCCATGTTGTGGGTCATTCAATGGGCGGTAAAATCGCCATGGCGATGGCGTTGTTACATCCTGAGCGAGTAACAAGCTTGGTCGTCGCAGATATTGCCCCTGTGGCGTATAGCCCAAGGCATCAAACCGTGATTGCAGGCTTAAGCAGTTTAGTGTTAAACAATCATACCACCCGCAAATCAGCCTTAAGGCATTTAATGGATGCAGGTATTGATGAGTCGACATCACAGTTCTTACTTAAAAATCTACAAAGGACTGACACTGGCTTTGAGTGGAAAATGAATTTAAATGGCCTAATTAAGTCTTATGACCGTATTATTGGCTGGGATTTACCATTATCAAGTCACGATCAATTCAATAAACCAGCACTGTTTATTCGTGGAGGGGAGTCAAACTATGTCACAGCAGAACATCGTGATGCCATTATGAGTCAATTCCCCCAAGCCAGTTCTAAAACATTAAACGGCACGGGTCATTGGTTACACGCCCAAAAGCCTGAAATATTTAATCGGATTGTGGTCGAGTTTATTGGACAAAATCAAGGGTGAATTTTTAATATTTCCCTTTTTGAACATAGCCGATTGTCACATGATGTGATATATTCTCGCCCTCTTTTCGCCAGACACTCAGTAGCGAAGGTAGAATAGCGAAGATAGAGATAGAATAACGAAGGTAGAATATGTTTAACCAATACATAGAACAAATCGAAGCTGTTGGCTTAAACTTGTTTTTTGCCTCAATATTCTTTTTTATCGGCATGGCAATCCACGATGTGCTTAAACAAGGTGATGTGCCCAAGCTTGGGCGGGTTATAGTGTGGTTAGTTTTATTCCTTGGCTGTGCTGGGTTTGTAGCAAAAGGTATCATACAGATGACCTGGGAAGGCTCTGGGATCGGTTAAAAGAGTACAATGGCAAAAGAAACCACAGATAGAACCACTATTGACCTTTTTGCCACTGAAACACGCCGCGGGCGTCCGAGAACTAACCTCCTTTCTCGGGAACAGCAATTAAAGATCAATAAGCGTAACCAAATTCAGCGTGATCGCGCTAACGGTCTAAAGCGAATAGAGTTAAAGGTGTCACAAGATTTGTATGACGCCTTGAATCAACAAGCTTTGGACAGTAATATTAGTCGTAGCCAGTTAATCGAATTTATTCTGCAACAGCAACTCGATAACTGAGACGTTTTTCGAATATCGCACAATGCGAACTAGATATTTAAAGGATAGACAATGGCAACTGTAGGTCTGTTTTTCGGTAGTGACACTGGCAACACTGAAGCTATAGCCAAAATGATCCAGAAAAAACTGGGTAAGAACATGCTCGCTGTTAAAGACATCGCCAAGAGCACTAAAGAACAAATCGCCGAGTACGATTTATTAATGTTTGGTATTCCAACATGGTATTACGGTGAAGCACAGTGTGATTGGGATGACTTTTTCCCAGACCTTGAACAAATTGATTTTACTGACAAGTTAGTGGCTATTTTTGGCTGTGGTGATCAAGAAGATTATGCTGAATACTTCCTCGATGCTATGGGCATGATCCGTGACATTGTTGAAGCACGAGGTGGGATCATTATTGGCCATTGGCCATCTGAAAGCTACAACTTCGAAGCCTCTAAAGGTTTGGTGGACGATAAGCACTTTGTGGGTTTAGGGATTGACGAAGACCGTCAACCAGAACTAACCGAAGAACGTGTTGATGGTTGGGTTAAACAGATTTATGAAGAAATGTGTTTAGCTGAGTTAGAAGACTAACCAATTACGGTATCAATTGTGAATGAAAGCGGCATTAAGGCCGCTTTTTAATGCCTATAGTTTACGCTTCATTTTTAAGTAACCAACAAATGTCAGTCAATAGCCCCTACACAACCCATCATCATTGGGATATATTTTGTACCGTTGTCGATAACTATGGTGACATAGGTGTCACTTGGCGCTTAGCTAAGCAATTGGTGGCAGAATATGACATTCCCATTAATCTTTGGGTTGATGATTTATTGAGTTTTTCACATATTTTACCCATGCTTAAGCCCCATAAAGCACAGCAACATTTTAATGGTGTGAATATATTTCATTGGGGAAAGCCCCTAAAAGTAGATTTTGAAGCTGGAATCGTCGTCATAGAAGCCTTTGGTTGTGAATTACCATCACAAGTAAAAACCGTCCTAGAACAACGGCATCAACACCCACAGACTCTTGCACCTATCTGGCTAAACCTTGAATACCTCAGTGCAGAAGAGTGGGTAGACGGTTGCCATGGGTTGCCATCATCGCAACCGAATGGGGTCAAAAAGTGGTTTTACTTTCCAGGTTTTACAGTTAACACTGGCGGGCTTATTTGTGAACGTGACTTATTTAGCCAGCGCGATGAATGGCAAGCTGACCCTAAGCATAAATTAGCATTATTCAAACAACTGGGTTTACAAGGAATTAACCTTCAAGATACGGTTATTAGTGTCTTTAGTTATGATACCCCAGCCCTAATGGCGTTATGTGAATGGTGGCAAACATCCACCACCCCAATTCATGCACTTATTCCTCAAGGGCGCAGTTTGCATAGCCTGGTAAGTTTGTTACCTTGCCCAGTTGAATATTTGATACCCGGTCAACAAATTAAATTGGGTAATTTGACCTTGCATATATTACCTATGACAGATCAAAATGATTTTGATCGCTTGCTATGGAGCTGTGATTTTAATATTGTGCGGGGTGAAGACTCATTTTTACGTGCTCAATGGGCTGCAAAACCCTTTATATGGCACATTTATCCGCAAGAAGATGATTATCACTTGGTAAAATTACAAGCTTTTATGCAAATTTACTGCGATAATCTTGCTCCAGAAATTGCGACCACTTGGTCTGAGGTGAATTTGGCCTTCAACCAAGGAAATGCCAACGCGGTAGTAACCCACTGGCAACACTTAAATTCTGTTAATGTGTCTTTGATGCAACATGCAATTCAATGGCCCATTAACGCGTTAAAAGATGCAGATCTTGCGAGTCGACTAGTTCAATTCGTTGATAAAATTTAAGATCCTGCTCGATAAATATAAAAAATCCAAATATAGGAAATAGTAAAATGAAAACTGCTCATGAAATCCGTCCTGGTAACGTGATCATGTTAGACGGCAGCCCATGGGTTGTTCAGAAGACTGACACAACTCGTTCTGGCCGTAACGCTGCAATCGTTAAATTAAAATTAAAGAACGTATTGTTAGATTCTGGCACTGAACAAACCTTTAAGGGTGAAGACAAGTTAGACGATATCGTTTTAGAACGTCTTGATTGTACTTACTCTTACTTTGCTGATCCTATGTATGTATTTATGGATGAAGAATACAACCAGTACGATGTTGAAGCTGATAACTTAGGTGATGCTGCTGACTATATCGTTGATGGTATTGAAGATGTGTGTCAAGTGACTTTCTATGAAGGTAAAGCGATTTCTGTTGAATTGCCTATCCATATTACCCGTGAAGTCATCTACACTGAGCCATCAGCTCGTGGTGATACTTCAGGTAAAGTGATGAAGCCTGCGACCATCACTGGTGGTGGTATAGTCGCGGTGGCTGATTTCGTTAAAGTGGGCGACAAGATTGAAATTGACAGTCGTACAGGCGAGTTCAAGAAGCGCGTATAATCGCCAATTAATTTGTCATTATTTGTTAAATATTGAATAAGACAAGTCAACAGACTAAAAGCCAGCACTACGTGCTGGCTTTTTTGTTATTAAACGATACACACATACTATGCAAGTGCACATATGCAGCATAAAACACTGTTAATTAACGCAATACTTGTGCAAAAAAAGCATTATTGACTGACTATTTTGGTTTTTTACTGGTTAACTACTTCCACAATAACAATAAATTCGTTATGGTTCGCTAACTTAAGCCGTATTTAGTTATCGAGAGTAGTATGCGACCCATTATCAAATCCAATAAACTAGACTCAGTTTGCTACGATATTCGTGGACCCGTCCACAAAGAAGCCCGTCGTTTGGAAGACGAAGGACATCGTATTTTAAAACTCAATATCGGTAACCCTGCCCCATTTGGATTTGAGGCGCCTGAAGAAATCGTTCGCGATGTCATATTAAACCTACCCAATGCCCAAGGTTATTGCGAGTCAAAAGGGTTATTCTCCGCGCGTAAAGCCATTGTGCAGCACTATCAAGCCCAAGGCATATTCGGTGTCGATATTGAAGATATCTATATTGGTAATGGCGTATCAGAACTGATCGTCATGGCCATGCAAGGGCTGCTTAATACTGATGATGAAGTGTTAATCCCCTCGCCCGATTACCCTTTATGGACTGCTGCTGCAAACCTTGCTGGCGGTAAAGCGGTCCATTATCGCTGTGATGAAGAAGCCGATTGGTTCCCCGATCTCGATGACATCAAAAGCAAAATCAGCAGCCGCACCCGCGCGATCGTGTTGATCAATCCAAACAACCCTACTGGCGCGGTTTACAGTAAAGAATTGTTGTTGCAGGTTGTTGAGCTATGCCGACAACACGATTTGATATTATTCGCCGATGAAATTTACGATAAAATTTTGTACGACGACGCTAAGCATATTCCTGCTGCGGGTTTGTCTGATGACATTCTCACCATCACCTTTAATGGTTTATCCAAAGCTTATCGAGCCGCGGGTTTTCGTGTTGGTTGGATGATGTTGTCGGGGAATTTAAAAGCGGCAAAAAGTTACATTGAAGGCTTAGAGATGCTGGCATCGATGCGCTTATGTGCAAATGTGCCCAATCAGCATGCCATTCAAACCGCGTTAGGGGGCTATCAATCCATTAATGAGCTGATATTACCCAACGGTCGCTTAACGCTCCAGCGCGATGCCGTTTATGAGTTGTTAAATCAAATCCCTGGGGTCAGCTGTAAAAAACCCAAAGGTGCCTTGTATGCTTTCCCTAAATTAGACATGAAGAAGTTTAATTTACGTGATGATGAGCGTTTGGTGTTTGATTTATTAAAAACAAAAAAAATCTTACTCGTTCAAGGGACTGCTTTTAATTGGCCTGAACCCGATCACCTCAGAATAGTCTTTTTACCCTATAAAGAAGATTTAACCAAAGCCCTGACCGAGTTTGGTGAATTCTTAGAGGATTATCGTCAATAGCACCTGGTCACTATATCTGTGCAACAAAAGACTAAGCGACCTAACAGTCGCTTTTTTTTATCGATAAGCTCCTGTAAGCTAGTAGAAAATATTGAGCCTACTTAGGAGTCTCATGAGCCATTTATTTGCCCATTTATCCCGAATGAAACTGATCCAGCGTTGGCCGTTAATGCATAATGTTCGGCGTGAAAACGTCCAAGAACACTCATTGCAGGTTGCCATGGTCGCCCATGCCTTAGTCATCATCAGCAATAAAAAATTTGCCACCCACTTAGATGCTAATAAAGCGGCCACTATTGCGATATACCATGATGCCAGTGAAATATTAACGGGCGATTTACCTACACCTGTAAAGTACTTTAACAAAGAAATTGAAGCTGAGTATAAAAAGCTAGAAGCCATCGCAGAACAGCGAATGTTAGAAATGGTGCCTGAAGAGTTTAAAGAAGATTACCGCAGTTTATTTATCAGTCAAGATGGCGATCCGCAATACAAAGTCATTGTAAAATCTGCCGATACATTATGCGCATATTTAAAATGTTTAGAAGAACAAAAAGCTGGCAACAGTGAATTTAACAGTGCACGAAAGCGCCTAGAACAAATGCTCGACGACAATCCGAACCCGGCCGTAGGTTACTTCCGTAAATGTTTTATTCCAAGTTTTACATTGAATTTAGACGAAATTAATCAAATGTTGTAAAGGAATATTATGCCTGATAACACCGTCATGCCCAGCAACACAGAACATGAGAATACCTGGAACCAACGTTTACTTGGCGAAGATAAACAACGCCGTAATGATCTTCGCAGTCCGTTTCAGCGTGACCGTGCTCGTATTCTGCATTCTGCCGCATTTCGTCGACTTCAGGCCAAGACCCAAGTGCTTGGTGTGGGCATGAATGATTTTTATCGCACTCGCCTCACGCATTCGTTGGAAGTATCACAAATTGGAACTGGCATTACGGCTCAGTTGCGTCGTAAGTATCCAGAGCTAAAATATCTGCTCAATTCAATGAGTCTGATTGAATCTATCTGTTTGGCTCACGATATCGGCCACCCACCTTATGGTCACGGAGGAGAAGTCGCGCTACATTATATGATGCGTCGTCACGGTGGGTTTGAAGGGAATGGACAGACATTTCGAATTTTGACTCGCTTAGAACCTTACACTCTCTCATGGGGAATGAACCTCACGCGGCGGACATTATTGGGTGTTATGAAATACCCCGCAACGTATGCCCAGTTGCACGTCGACCAACAGCGTCCAGACATTGCCAACCATCGCCAACTGAAACCTTCAGAATGGCCACCTGTAAAAGGCTTGTTTGATGATGATAAACCCATTATAGACTGGGTATTATCGGCATTATCAGAATCGGATAGACAATTGTTTATCAGTAGTGAACAAAGTCATACGCACGTCGATTATCCCCATTTAAAAACCCGTTATAAGTCTTTTGATTGCTCGATCATGGAATTGGCAGATGATATTGCTTATGCCGTACACGATCTCGAAGATGCCATTGTAATGGGGATTGTTAACCAACATCAGTGGCAGCGCGATGTGGTTGAGCAGTTAACTGAGATCAACGATGAATGGTTGATTTCAGAAATGGCTACAATTGGTGACAAGCTGTTCTCCCATGAACATCATCTGCGTAAAGATGCCATCGGCACCTTAGTCAACGGTTTCGTCACCGCAATAGGTATTAGTGCCAACCCACAATTTGAAGAAGACTTATTAAAATATAATGCCCAATTAGAGCCAGACTTTGCTGTAGCGTTGCATGTACTGAAACAATTAGTGTTTAAGTATGTGATCCGTAAACCTGAAATTCAAATGTTGGAATACAAAGGCCAACAGATAGTGATGGAATTATTTGAAGCGTTTGCCTCGGATCCAGAGCGTCTGTTACCCCTCAATACATGTGACCGATGGTTAGCAGAGCGCAATGAAAACAATAACCCAATGCGCGTGATTGCTGATTATATTTCCGGCATGACCGATGAATTTGCTGGACGATTGCATCAGCAATTATTCGGCTCAAAAACAGCCGGTATTATGGATTTAAGCCGCGAGCAATAACATCGACTTTGTACATAACATTAAGCAAAAAAAGCGCTTGGTTATCACAACCAAGCGCTTATGGGGTAAATAAATGGGAAATAACCCAAACGTCTGACTTCACTTTTTGGTACTAAAATTTAACTCCAACTGATACAAGCTACTTTGAAACAGCTTGCATAAATACTTCTATCTCACTTAGAGACAATAAAGGTGTTGCACCATGAGATTGTGCAACCATAGCACCTACAGCACAGGCAAAATCAATCGCATATTGAGGATTATTGTCATTGCATAATTGGTAAATCAACGAGCCCAAAAATGAATCTCCTGCGCCAACAGTATCGATCACCTTGACCAAATACCCTGAATTATAGAATTTTTGTCCTTGAATACTTAACAAGGCTCCGTGACTACCTTTGGTGACACATAAATATTCTGTATTGGTTTGCTTAGCAATAAAGTCTACGTTTTGCTCTAATGAGTTAAAAGGTGATCCCATGGCTTTGGCAATTTCGTATAACTCATCATCATTGAGTTTAATAAAATCAGCTTTATTCATTAACGCAACAATACTCTCTATTTGATAATGCGGTGCACGTAAATTCACATCAAACACACTAAATGAAGCCAAGTCGACCAATGCAGATAATGTGGTTAATGACACAGCGCTGCGGCCAATTAAACTGCCAAATACTAACATATCAGCATGATTCACTTGCTCAATAATATTGTCAGTTAACTCAATATTATCCCAAGCGGTATCAGCGACAATGTCATAAGTTGCAGAGCCATTTTTGTCTAAGCTCACTTGTACTGTGCTGGTATTTTCTATTTTATTAACGGCTATACAATCACGATTGACGCCGAGCTCATCTATAAAAGTGAGTAGCTCATGACCTAATAGATCATCACCTACGGCACTGATCATTGATGCTTTTATTCCCAAAGAATTCAGTCTGACACACACATTGAGAGGGGCCCCGCCAACGCGTTTTCCGTCTGGGAAACAATCCCACAATACTTCGCCAAAACAGCTAACATTGATGTCTTTTGTGACTTTATGATTCATTAATACACTATTCATAATGATTAACTCTTTGCTTGTAATCTTGCTTGCATGATCGCTTTAATATCGGAACCTGGTGCGTATAATGCAGCAATGGCTTGTCGATAGTCTTTACAAAAGCTTGCTTGATTGTTTAGATCACCAAATAAATCGGTTAACTGTAAAAAAGCTAACGGATCTTGCGCTGTTTTGCTAGCAAAATCGTGTAATTTAACTGCCATTTGGTCAGTAATGTCTAATGCTTGACCTTGTTGATTGACTCGCTTATCACTGTATAAACACCATGTTGCAATCACCAATGTCGCCAGTGAAGTATCACGGCCTAATGCGATATTTTCATTAATAGAAGCAATAATAAATTTTGGCAATTTTGCTGAGCTCTCTAAACAAATACGCGCCAAACTGTCTTTAATGTTCGGATTGGCAAAACGCTCAATTAAGGTGTCTTTATATTGGGTTAAATCAATGCCTTCTAACTGCTCAATTAGCGGCGTGACTTCATCGTCCATAAAACAGCGTAAATAAGTAGCAAACAATGGATCTGAAACCGACTCATCAATGGTCGCAAAACCATGAATTGAGCCTAATAAACCTAATACCGAATGACTTGCGTTTAATAAACGGATCTTCATTTTTTCATACGGAGTCACATCACTCACAAATTGCGCGCCAACGATATCTAACGCAGGGCGGCCATCACTAAACTTGTCTTCTATCACCCATTGAGTAAAGGCTTCGCACGTGATTGGCCATTCGTCGTTAATGTGTAATGTGTTGGCCACATGCTCGATGTCCGCTTTGGTTGTCACAGGGGTAATACGGTCAACCATAGCATTGGGAAATGCTACATTGTCTGCGATCCATTGACCGAATTCAGTATCATTTTTATTCACAAAGGCTAATAACATTTTACGGGTCATATCACCGTTATGCTGAATATTGTCACAAGATTGAATCGTAAAAGGCTTCATATCCAGTGCTTTGCGTTGCTTCAATGCTGCAGTCAAATACCCAAATGCCGTGATAGGGTCATCAGGATGATTCATATCATGAATGATGTCTTTGTTACTATAATCAAACTCACCTGTAGCTGGGTTACAGTTATATCCACCTTCGGTAATGGTAAGAGACACAATTTTTGTTTCTAGATTGACTAGCTTATCAATGACAAGCTGTTTATTGTCTGGAGCAAAGAGAAAGTCAATCATAGAGCCAATCACTTGATGATCTATCTGACCATTAGGATGACGCACGGTTAAGCTATATAAGTAATCTTGTTTAACCAACACATCACGTAAACTGCGGTTAGCTTCTAATAAACCGACACCACAAATGGCCCAAGACTCAGAACCTGGTATTTTTAATAACTCATTGATATACATAGCCTGATGGGCACGATGAAAACCACCAACACCAATGTGAACTATGCCTGAAGTTAACTGACTGCGATCATATTTCGGCACATCAACATCAGCAGGTAAAGTTGATAAACATTGTTGGTTTAGCGTCTTAATTTTAGCGTTTTGCATATGCATGTGCCTCATAAATAATTAATAATATGGATGTAAATGTTATCTCAATGAAATAACACATCAGACTCATTTGATATTTATTGCATGAGTATTGAACCTGTTATAGGCATAATTATTATTCAAATTTTTATGTCTTCTTAGTGCCATATAAGAACAACTGAAATAAATAACGGTGCAAATAAAGCATACAGTTTCAAACAGTGATTTATTGTCGGTATAGATTGCCATTGTTGGACTATAAAACATCACTTTCGATGCCAGTATGCTAATAACAACTAAAGAAACAACCGCAAAGCTATTTAATAACTTGGTGAGATTACTGTTGTCTTCAACATGAGGCTTATCGTCTTTAGCCATTTCATCCTGATATTCAGCAATTTGCAGCTGTTCTTTCTCATCTAATAAAATAGCGTCTGTATAATCTAAATCGGCACCATACTTTTTAGCCAATACGGTATAAATAATAATGGTGAATATCCACGTTGGAATAAATAAATAATAGAATGAAATAACATCCAAACTGTTCAAACCAAAACCAAACACAAGCGCCAATGCCCAAGATGCAATTGCCGGAGTACTCTTAGATAAATTTTGATATTTAGCCCAATAACGAGTTAAACCAATCTTAGGGAACAACACGTGTTCGGCAAACACGATACCGCCGACAGGAACAACTAATAAACCCGCGTAAGTAAGAAGCGGTAACATTTGTGTGAATACAAACGGGAAACAAGCAATCACCATGGTTACAAGACCGACAATCGCTGTGGTGCGTTCACGAGATTGTTTGACAAATATCGACTGCGCGGCAAGTCCTGCACGGTATAAGTTGGCATTAGCCGTTGTCCAACCAGCAATAATAATAATCACAAAGCCAGAGAAACCTAAAGCTTGGTATGCAACATCACCAGGATCGAGTTGAGTAATCGTGGTTTTAAGTATTACGGCTGTACCAGCCCCCATAATTCCTGCAGAAATCCAAGCCAAGTAATGACCAAAGAACATTCCTACACCAGATAACAATCCATAACGTTTACGTTTAGCAAAACGAAAAATAGCCATATCAATCAAACCAAAATGGGTAATTGAGTTAGCAGCCCACGCAAAACCAATCACTTCTAGTAATCCAATACCTGGCTCTCCTTTATCATTTAACCCAGTCCAAATTGAACTGTCACCTATGGTCATAAAGTCTTGCCAACCAGTAAGGGTTGTACTGCCAATCACATGATTAGATAACGCTGGGAATAATACAAATGAACCGGCAATAAAAATAACAAACAACCAAGGAGCACAAATTTTAGAAAAATCAGCAACAGTAGAAAAACCATACATGGCGACCACCACAACGATTGAGCCAACAGCTAAAACTATCATAACAAACCATAGACTGCTGGGGTACCAATTTAATTGTGCTGGAATATCGAATAAGAAACGAACAGCCGTCGACGATACGGTGATCATCGCAGCGGATATCACCGAGAAGATAATCACGTTAGCCCAGTTATAGAGCTTGGTCATCGAGTCGCCGGCAATTTTATTTAAATAGTTATATAAACTTAATCGAGTGTCAACAGCAATAGGTGCAGTTAATAACCACCAGGAACACATGGCTAACAAATTACCAATGAGTAAACCCAATAAAATATCAATGGTCGATGCACCCAAGGCGACAAAGGTAGCACCGATAACAAATTCAGTTGCAGCAACATGTTCCCCAGCATATAAACCAGCAAAGTGTTTCCAACCATGTAGCTTGTTTTTAGCAACGGGAAGCTGCTCTACATTCATTTGGTCAAATGTGGGTTCTTGTTGACTTGTTGTCATTGTTTTTATATTCCTGCTCTTTCAGGTAAATTAACACCTCATCAGATATCGATGAATAAATTAAAAAACTTATCTTTACTGATTATTTATTATTTCTGTCCATTAGAAATAATAACCCCATATATCATGTTCTTATTGATTTACTTATATTAATTGTTTTTATTTTAACTATTATTATACTTTGCTAATATTTTTCCTGCCGTAAATTCATTGGTGATTAACGAATTAATTAATCGCCCTTGTAGTGCCGAATAAATGGCGTCCACTTTATGTTGGCCAGCGGCGATACCATATACAGGCTTAGTTGAGTTTATATTTAACGGCGCGCTCATCACTAGCTGGTTCATAGGATGCGCTAACAACTGACCCTGTTGATCATAAACCCAACTTATGATTTCACCAGCGGCATGAGCATCCATTAGTTCATTGAGTTGGATCTGATTGATAAAACCATCCAACAATAAGGGTGGATTTACGTCCATATGCCCTATTCCGACGAAAGTGGCATCGGCATGTTGAATTAATTCAAAAATACTTTTTACAGGTGCCAATTCGTGCAATAACTGCTTTTCGGCAACCGAACTCGCAATCACAGGTAATGGCATTGGATAGTGCTTAGCTTGTACCCTGCTCGCCATACTCACTACAATATCAAATGCCGAAGCCGACCCGTCTAACATAATATTGCCCAATAACGATACTATTTTATGTTGTGGGCATTGCATCGAAGGTAATTCATCAACGCACGCTTTGAGTACTCTGCCTGTGCCAAATGCTAATGTTTTAGGTAGATCTGATTTCAAATATCGCTCTAACACTGCTGTACCATGTTGTGCCAACCCATGAACAGCATTAGCATCGGCTGGATCACTTGGAACAATGTCACATTCCAATAGGTTAAATGCTTGCTTTAGTTGTTGACCCAGTGCCATACATTTAGCAATTGGGTGGTCTAAACGAACTTTGATTAAACCTTCACTAACGGCTAATGCAACCAAACGTTGAGCAGACTGTCTTGACACTTCTAATTTTTGGGCAATTTCATCTTGAGTATTTTTGGCAACGTAATATAACCAAGCAGCTCTAGCGGCTTGTTCTAAACGCGCGAGTTCTGAATTTGATTTGCTGTCCATATTATCCCTTATATTCAATATCAACGTACTAGCGTTGGCATTAAACGTCCAAAATGGTGCCAATGACTCAATACTGGAACCTTTGGATATGCTTGTGATACTGGGTGTATGCCACTGCCCATACTATCAACGATATGACCACCACCTACATAATGGATCACTGGCATATTGGCTGCAATTGCAGCACTTACACCAAAAAAGCTATCTTCAATGACTAAGCAATGCTCTGGTGCAACGCCCATGCTTTTAGCTGCATGTAAAAATAAGTCAGGTGCAGGCTTACCATTTTTGACTTCACTGGTGGTAAAGACATTCTCGGCAAATACGTCCGTTAACCCCACTACCGCTAATGCTTTGGTCGTTCTAGGTAAACTACTGCTGGTCGCAATACAACAAGGGACATTCAATTGCGTCAATATTGTCTTTATTCCATCAGTAACTGTTAAATTTCGTTCAAACTCAACTAACAGCTGTTTACGATATTGCACTTCAAATTCTTCTGGCAAAACAATGGACAATAGGCTATTGATTTTGGCGGCTACGGTGGAAAATTGACAACCTAAAAAATACTTTTGTACAAAGGCCATATCAATTTTTGCACCCAGCACTGCTAATTGTTCAATTAACACATTTGCGCTTATCACTTCACTGTCGATGACAACACCATCGCAATCAAAAATGACCAATTGTGTATCAATGTCCATAAATTCGCCTATTTCATAGCGCTAATGTTATGCCCAAAAATAAAATGGCTTTTAAAGGACACTTATTTATGCACCGTATTTGTACCCTAATTAAGGTATTAATCATTAGTGCGACCTGTCAACACCTTTAACCCAAGGAAAAATAGACTTTCTCACCAAAAGTGAGCATATGCCCTCTTATTGAGCATATTCCCTTTTCTTAATATTGATGTCAATCACATTTATCCAATTAAATAAGCAAAATAACTTTAGCTATTACTAATATACTGTCTTAAACTTTAAAATATTTTTTAAATTCAATGATGTATTTTAAAAGATATGACTTTACTCAGAGTTCGAACAACCTCTCTTTAATAGAAACTTTACTATTCTCGAAACAGGACAATTAAAAAACCTAATTTGAGTCGATGTAGCAGCAGTAGATAACTTTAGATAATTAATATTTTGTTTTGAGTTTATGTCAATATTTTTCATAGCAACATCATTAATGTCCTCTAAGTTAATAAATCTTTATTGTAAATTCTATCTAGCTAAGCACGGAGAGCAGCAATAAGCAGCAGATATTGTAATAAAATTACAGCTATCGAACTTTTGTGGCCAATATCACAATATATTAGTCCTAAAAACTGTAATTTTATTTACAAAGAATATTTTACAAAACTTATTTGTTAAATATTTTTAGAGGATTCCACTATGACTGTCACCAATACGCAAGAGCTAGATTTATTAGTAGAACGCGTTGCCAAAGCACAAGCCGAGTTTGCCAATTTTAGCCAAGAACAAGTAGATGTCATCTTTAGAGCCGCGGCATTAGCCGCAGCAGATGCGCGGATCCCATTAGCTAAAATGGCCGTAACCGAAACGGGTATGGGTGTATTAGAAGATAAAGTGATTAAAAATCACTTCGCATCTGAATACATTTACAACAAATACAAAGATGAAAAAACCTGCGGCATATTAGCCGAAGATCTCACCTTCGGAACCATCACCATAGCAGAACCCGTGGGCTTAATTTGCGGCATAGTACCAACAACGAACCCAACATCAACTGCCATTTTTAAAGCTCTTATTAGTTTAAAAACCCGCAATGGCATCATTTTTTCCCCACACCCAAGAGCTAAAAACTCAACCACTGCGGCAGCCAAAATTGTATTAGATGCCGCAGTGGCGGCAGGAGCTCCCAAAGACATTATTGGCTGGATAGATCAACCCAGCGTTGCGCTATCTAACCAGCTAATGACCCATAAAAAGATTAATTTAATTTTAGCTACTGGCGGACCCGGCATGGTCAAAGCGGCCTATTCCTCTGGCAAACCCGCTATTGGTGTCGGTGCGGGCAATACGCCTATTGTGATTGATGAAACGGCTGACATTAAACGCGCCGTTAGTTCAATTTTAATGTCAAAGACCTTCGACAACGGCGTTATATGTGCGTCAGAGCAAGCTGTGATTGTGGTCGATAGCATTTACAAGCAAGTTAAAGAGCGTTTTATCAGTCACGGCGGTCATATTCTGTCTAAAGCTGAAACCGCAGCAATGCAACACGTTATTATTAAAAATGGCGGCCTTAATGCTGATATTGTCGGCCAAAGTGCGGTGGCCATTGCGGCTATGGCGGGCTTTGACGTGCCGAGTACCACCAAAGTCCTTATCGGTGAAGTCACTGATATTAATGACGCTGAGGCCTTTGCTCACGAGAAATTATCTCCGCTATTAGGTATGTACAAAGCAAAAGACTTTAATGAGGCAATGGACAAAGCTGAAGCCTTAGTCACTTTTGGCGGCATTGGCCATACATCAGGTTTATATATCGATCAAGACACTCAAGATGAGCGCGTTAAAGCCTTTGGTTTTAGAATGAAAACCGCCCGTATTTTAATTAATACTCCGGCATCACAAGGTGGAATTGGTGACTTATATAACTTTAAGTTAGCGCCATCGTTAACCTTAGGCTGCGGTTCATGGGGCGGTAACTCAATTTCTGAAAACGTCGGACCAAGCCACTTAATCAATAAGAAAATGGTCGCTAAGAGGGCTGAAAACATGTTGTGGCATAAGCTTCCATCATCCATTTATTTCCGCCGTGGCTGCCTGCCCATTGCATTGGAAGAATTAAGTGATAATAAACGTGCACTGATCATTACTGACAAATTTTTATTTAATAATGGTTACTGCAACGAAACCTTAAAAATCCTTAAAGCACAGGGGCTTGAAACGGAAGTGTTTTATGAAGTAGAAGCCGACCCAACGTTAGCTATTGTTCGTCAAGGTGCCAAAGTGGCTCAGAGCTTCCAACCAGATGTCATCATCGCATTAGGCGGTGGCTCGCCAATGGATGCGGCTAAAATTATATGGGTGATGTATGAACATCCAGACGTTGATTTTGCCGATTTAGCATTGCGCTTCATGGATATTCGTAAACGTATTTATAAATTCCCCAAAATGGGTCGTAAAGCCCAAATGATCGCCATTCCAACCACATCCGGTACTGGCTCAGAAGTGACGCCCTTTGCCGTTGTGACCGACGAAGTGACTGGCATGAAATACCCGATTGCCGATTATCAGCTAACACCAAACATGGCGATTGTTGACCCCAATCTAGTGATGGACATGCCTAAATCACTGACCGCTTTTGGCGGTATTGATGCGATAACCCACGCACTAGAAGCTTATGTGAGTGTGATGGCAAACGAATACAGTGATGGTCAAGCACTACAAGCATTAGACCTTTTATTTAAGTACCTACCAGACTCTTATGAGTTTGGTGCCAAAGCGCCTGTTGCTCGTGAAAAAGTTCACAATGGTGCCACCATAGCTGGTATTGCTTTTGCCAATGCATTCTTAGGTGTTTGTCACTCAATGGCGCACAAATTAGGTGCTGAGTTCCACATAGCTCACGGTTTAGCTAACGCATTACTTATCTCTAACGTGATCCGCTTTAACGCGACAGATATGCCAACCAAACAAGCGGCATTCAGTCAATACGATCGCCCCAAATCTCTGTGTCGTTATGCTGCAATTGCAGATCACTTAACACTTGGGGGTAAAACCGATGCTCAAAAAGTTGAAAAACTGATTGAAAAAATCGAAGCGCTGAAAACAACCATTGGTATTCCTGCATCAATTCAAGAAGCTGGTGTTAATGAAGCAGATTTCATCGCCAAACTCGATGAACTGGCTGAAGATGCATTCGATGATCAATGTACTGGTGCCAATCCACGCTATCCCTTGATTAAAGAGCTAAAACAAGTGCTATTAGATAGCTTCTATGGCCGAGCTTATAAAGACTAGTCTAATCGATAATAAACAGTAAGCCTTTAACAAGACGCCTTACAATAGTGTAAGGCGTTTTTTATGGTCTTTAAAATGCTATCCAAACTAGGGGCTGTGCAAGTTCATTCAACACAGTGAGTAAAGCGAAAGGCTGTTTAAAAAGCGTTTGTTATGCCAAGTTCAACTTCCTTAACCTCAACTTGGGTTAAGAAGTGGGATATGTAAGGCAAAATGACAATATTCGGCCGATTTCACATCAAATTTGTCATCTGTTTTGCTAACAAGGCGCATCGGCGCGTCAATAGCTAGCCTATTGCAAGTTAATGCAACACAGTTAGCGAGACAAAGGACTGTTTGATAACCGTTTATTATCCCGAGCTGAGGTTACTTAGCCAATGCCAGCATAACGGCACTATTGGCATGAATTTGAGTCGTATCATATAAAGGAACATGGGTATGTTGTTGCTGCACAAGTAAGGCTATTTCAGTACAACCTAAAATCACCGCCTCGGCCCCTTGCTCATATAATTTATCAATAATGCCAAGATAGCATTGCCGTGATTGCGGATTAATCGTGCCCAGACATAACTCTTGATATATCACGTCATGGATTAATGTTTGTTCGTCTGGCGAAGGTACAAATACCTCAATGGGATAGTTATCGGTTATGCGCTGCTTATAAAAGTTCTGCTCCATGGTAAAGCGCGTGCCCAGTAAGCCGACTTTACTGATCCCATCGGCTAATAACACCTGGGCAGTGGCATCAGCAATATGCAAAATGGGTATAGAGATTTGTGCTTGGATTTCATCAGCCACTTTGTGCATGGTATTGGTACAAATCAACAAAAAATCTGCCCCGCCGGCTTCAACCGCTTGCGCTGCTGTGGATAAATGCATGGCGGTTTCGTTCCACAACCCCTTATGTTGCAGGGTTTCTATTTCAGCAAAATCGACACTGTATAAACAAATCTTGGCCGAATGCAGCCCACCTAAAGCAGACTTAACACCTTGATTAATGGCTTTGTAGTAATTGAGTGTCGACTCCCAACTCATACCACCTATCATACCGATTGTTTTCATGCTCACTCCTGTATCTGAATACTGTACGTCTATAAAGACATTTAACCATGATAGAAACTTAATTCGGGATAACAAGCTTAAAGGCGAGTCTATATTGTCTATTGTGAGGCTTAGGTTGATAGAACAGCTTTCTGGATCCAAGGTGACGTAACTGATGCTAGTTACCCAAATGTTGTAGATCCATTTTTAGCTAGATAACAAAAAACCAGCTAATGCTGGTTTTAATGGTGTCATTCACTATGGCTATCGCGGTTCATAAACCGTGAGTCAATTCTGTTTGTCAATTGGGTTCGTTAATCACGACTTAAATGACATCGCACCTAAGTAGTCTTTTTTGCCTACTTCGACCCCATTATGACGCAAGATTGAATAGGCGGTAGTAATATGAAAATAGACATTAGGGATTGCATGTTCAAGTAAAAAATCATGGCCAGAAAGATAGTTGTCGTTCCAACGATGATGAGTTATCTTGCGCGTTTCAGCCCCAGCAAAATCGTCAGCGTTAAATGTGGCTAAATAATCAATAACCGAGGCGATACGAGCTTGTAATTCCGCTAATGTCGTCTCATTATCTTCATGTTTCGGCGCACTAGCTTCTTGACCCGTTAAACGCGCAACGGATAATTTGGCGGTATCGCACGCTATTTGAACTTGACGAATTAAGTTAAATTGATCAGGCGCTAAACGTGAGTTAAGTAGCACTGACACTTCAATTTTTTTAGCTTCTGCAAAGGCATCCCCTTTCGCAAGGATTAAACTTAAGTTATTGAGCATTTTACTAAATTGAACAACCGTTAGATCATATAGCATAGAAAAAGACCTCTTCAAATGAATGAGCGTGCATTGTTATCGACTTAAATCATCAAACAATCATCATGTTAACAATATTCGGCATACTAATAACAATAATGATTGTGTTATGCCAACTGTCTATATCCTATCACTATGAGTGATAAAATATGTTAACTAACGGGGTTAATGATATAAATAATCAATGGCATAAAAATAGACTGTCGATAATAAAAAACCAGCATTCGCTGGTTTTTTTGTTTCACATCATGAATGCATTACAAACCCGCAAGTGCTTGTTGACATAATTGAGTAATGCGATCCCATTCTTCATTGTCTACGGCATCAGTTGGCGCAACCCAGCTGCCACCAATACAATCTACATTTGACAGGGCTAAATAATCTTTATAAGTTGCAGAACTGATCCCGCCTGTTGGACAAAAATGAATGTCAGACAGTGGACCAGAGAATGACTTCAGTGCATTAATGCCGCCTGAAGCTTCAGCTGGGAAAAATTTGAAGTGAGTGTAACCCAACTCCATGCCAACCATGATTTCTGAAATACTGGCAACACCCGGAATTAACGGCACAGTGCCTTTCTTGGCGGCTTTTAATAAATCAACGGTGGCACCTGGGGTAATAATAAATTGCGAACCCGCATCAATAGCTTGTTGTAATTGGGTTTCATTTAAAACCGTCCCCGCACCCACGAGTGCTTCAGGCACTTCCTTGGCAATTTTAGCAATGGCGTCTAATGCACAAGGAGTCCGTAACGTCACTTCTAAAACACTAATGCCGCCAGCCACTAATGCTTTGGCTAATGGGACAGCATGTTCAAGTTTATTAATTACCATGACCGGAATAACCGGACTGCGTGTAAACACCGCTTGTGGTTGAAGCAACCAATTATTAGGCTCAATCATATTACCGTCTTCCTTTGTCATTAATATAATTCATCAATCGCGTTAGTGCTGCGAGCACCGGTTTCTGGGCTGCTTAAGCTGCTACGTAAGGCGCCAAACAATTCACGCCCCATACCATAACTTGAATGATGTAAATCCACTTTTTCTGCGGTTCTGCCTGCTAAGGTTTTCTCGTCAACAATCAAAGTCAATTCACCGGTTATGGCATTAACACGAATTAAATCATCGTTTTGAATTTTAGCAATTAATCCCCCATCCAGAGCTTCTGGGGTTAAATGAATGGCAGCAGGCACTTTACCCGAGGCGCCAGACATACGACCATCAGTCACTAACGCCACTTTAAAACCTTTGTCTTGTAACGTTCCTAAATAGGGTGTGAGTTTATGAAGTTCTGGCATGCCATTGACTTTAGGGCCTTGGCCTTTAACGACGACAACACAATCGCGATCAAGCTCACCCGCTTTGAATAGTGCATCCAGTTTATTCTGATCATCAATCACAATGGCAGGACCTTCAATCACACGATTGTTTTCTGGCACGGCAGACACTTTAATCACCGCACGCCCCAAATTCCCTTTGAGTATTTTCAAGCCACCATTATTTTGAAATGGTGTATCTAGATGAGTTAACACGGCTTTATCTAAGCTCTCTGTTACGCCATCAACCCACTTAAGATCGCCATCGATTAAACGAGGCTCTTGGGTATAACGTTGTAAACCAAATCCTGCGACGGTATTAACATCTTCATGCAATAAGCCGCCACCAAGTAACTCTTTAATCAATAACGCCATACCACCTGCAGCATGGAAGTGGTTAATATCAGCATGCCCATTGGGATACACACGGGCTAACAATGGTACGGCATCTGATAAATCAGAAAAATCATCCCAATTGACAATGATGCCTGCGGCGCGAGCTATCGCGATAATATGAATGGTAAGGTTGGTTGAGCCACCTGTCGCTAGAATTGCCACAATGCCGTTAACCACGGATTTCTCCGATACCACTTCGCCAATCGGGGTGTATTGAGTTCCCATTGACGTTAAACGGCAGACTTGTTTAGCGGCCATTTTGCTTAATTCGTCACGTAATGGATCGTCAGGATTAACAAACGATGAGCCAGGTAATTGCAAGCCCATGACTTCAAGCATTAATTGGTTAGAGTTAGCCGTACCATAGAAGGTACAGGTCCCGGCGCTATGATATGACTTTGCTTCAGCTTCAAGCAGTGCAGCACGATCAATCAGACCTTGGGCAAATTGCTGACGAACACGCGCTTTTTCTTTGTTTGGAATACCCGATCTCATCGGCCCAGCAGGCACAAATAGCATAGGCAAATGGCCAAAACTTAACGCCCCGATTAATAGACCCGGTACAATTTTGTCACAAATACCCAGCAGTAACGCACCGTCAAACATGTTATGCGCCAATCCTATCGCGGTAGACATAGCAATGACTTCACGGCTCAGCAAACTCAGCTCCATACCCGGCTGACCTTGGATCACGCCATCACACATCGCAGGAACCCCGGCAGCAACCTGTGCAACACTGCCCACCTCTAAACACGCTTGCTTAAGCATATTGGGATAGGTTTCGTAAGGTTGATGCGCTGACAACATGTCATTAAACGCGGTCACAATACCAATGTTGGCTTTAGTCAGCTGACGCAAAGTATCTTTATCAGTTGGTTGACAGGCTGCAAAACCGTGTGCCAAATTGCCACAACTTAACGCACTACGATAAACACCTTTCACTTTGGCATCGTTTAACGCGGTTAAGTAGGTCGAACGAGACTGTTGGCTGCGAGCAATAATTCTATCGGTGACGGCTTGTACTACTGAGTGCATGGTAAAACTCCTTACGCGCTATAGAACACATCAACGGGCGTTTTATGCTGCCCTAATATGGCTCTAATGGGCATTTTGGTAACATCATCATACTCAAGCGCTTGATGATATACCGTTAATTTGGATTCTCCGACAAGATGCAAATAAATCTGACGACTATTTAAAATGGCATCTTTAGACAAAGTGATGCGAGCATGCGGAGCCGTCGTCGGATTGACAGCGACACACAATGCCTTAGTGTTTAGCGCATTGTCGAGTTCTGCACTGCATGGAAACCATGAACACGTATGTCCATCCGTTCCCATACCCAAGACCACCACATCAAAAGGACGCGGAAAATTAGCCAAAGACTCACTGGTCATATCGCAACCCGCTTCTGGGGTGGCAAACATATTTTTTAAGCCACGAAACTTGGCGCTAGCAGCACGATTGTGCAGTAAATGCTGGCGCACTAACCTTTCGTTTGAATCATTTTCATCAGCATTAACCCATCGCTCATCTGCTAAAGTAATATAAACATCACTCCAATCGACAAGTTTATGACTTAATAGCTCAAATAATTTCAATGGAGTTGAACCACCAGAAACCACTAAGCTGGCTTTACCGCGAGTATCAACGGCATCTTGTAATTGCTTAGCAATTTTATCAGCCAATGTTGCTTCTAAATCGGCTGGGGTGTCGAAAGACTTAAATACGGTTTCTTTTATCATATTATTCCCTATTCATTCCAAGAACGGCCATCTTTGGTGATCAAGGCAACCGATGCCACGGGTCCCCATGTACCAGCAGGATAAGGTTTAGGCTTTTCACCACTTTGTTCCCATGACTGAATAATACCATCGACCCATTTCCACGCCTGCTCAACTTCATCTCGACGCACAAACAAGGCTTGATTGCCTAACATAGCCTCAAGCAATAAACGTTCATATGCATCAGGAATACGTTCATTTTTAAAGGTATCAGTGAAGCTTAGATCTAGCTTTGTGGTTTGTAGCCGTTGCTTTTGCTCAAGACCTGGCACCTTATTCATCATCTGGATTTCAACCCCTTCATGAGGCTGTAAACGGATAGTTAATTTGTTAGGTGGTAAAATACTGTGACTCGCACGGTATAAGTTATGCGGCGGATTTTTAAAATACACCACAATTTCAGAACTTTTGAACGGCATACGCTTACCACTACGTAAATAAAATGGCACGCCAGCCCAACGCCAGTTATCAATATCAATCCGCAGTGCGACGAAGGTTTCAGTTTTCGATTGGGTATTGGCATCCTCTTCTTCAAGATAACCAGGAACAGGCAAACCCTTTAAGAACCCAGCACTGTATTGACCACGAACCGTGTTTTCATACACGTTATCTTGGTTGATTGGACGCAGTGATTTAAGCACTTTTACCTTTTCATCACGAATACTGTCTGCGTCTAAATTGACTGGCGGATCCATTGCGACCAGGGTCAACACTTGTAATAAATGGTTTTGGATCATGTCGCGCATTTGACCTGCGCCATCAAAATAACCCCAACGCCCTTCAATACCCACTTCCTCCGCCACCGTAATTTGGACATGGTCGATGGTGCGGTTATCCCATTTAGACGCAAATAGCGAGTTAGCAAAACGCAGTGCGATCAGGTTTTGAACTGTCTCTTTACCTAAGTAATGGTCAATACGATAAACTTGATTTTCATTAAAAAACTCAGCCACTTGATTATTAATCACATGTGACGATTCCAAATCAGTCCCAATCGGTTTTTCGAGTACAATACGGGTGTCAGACTGAATTAAGTTTTGTTCATGGAGACAACGGCAAATGACACCGAAAATAGACGGCGGTGTCGCGAAGTAGTTGACCATGACACGCTTACTCGGTTCAAGTAAGTCATGGAAAGCCCGGTAACCTTCGGGTTCAGTAAAGTTGGTACCAATATAATGGCAACGACTGAGGAAGCGCGCTAGCGTGATTGGGCAAATGTCATCTTTAACAAATGTATTTAATGCTTTAGTAACAAGGGCGATAAACTCTTCATGAGTGAATGCGTTTTTTGCGACACCAATTATCTTAGTTTCCTTATCAAGCAATTCGGCTTTGTCTAACTGATATAGAGAAGGTAATAATTTACGCCTAGCTAAATCACCTTTAGTACCGAAAAGCACGAAATCACAAGCCTTGGCTTCAATTGATTTGCCCATTACTGAAAGTTCTCCTGAATATGTGTGCGCGATGTTCGAATTCGGTCGATGAATAAAAACACACTTTTGTTGTAATATAACAACACAAATTGAATATTGCATCTTTAATTTGCAAATATGGCATTGTTGTTAATCTAGTCATGTGTCTCTATTATCTGCTATGATTTCACACCTACAACAAGGTTTACGAACCATTTAACCGTGATCTATGTCTTAATTAATAACCATAGGCGCGTGTTAAAGGTAAAAAAATAACTTAATTAACGTAATTCCTGTACGTTATGGTATAAAATTACATTACTTACTTTTAGCTACTATTTAGCGGATGCTTGCTTATGAATACCCTTGAAAAGGTTAAACAAAGCCTTACCCAGTTTAGTAAATCGGAACGTAAAGTTGCCGAAGTCATATTAGCCTCACCGCAAACCGCTATACATTCAAGTATTGCTACATTAGCCAAAATGGCCGATGTGAGTGAACCGACAGTCAATCGCTTTTGCCGTCGATTAGACACCAAAGGTTTCCCTGATTTTAAGTTACATTTGGCTCAAAGTCTTGCTAATGGCACACCTTATGTTAGCCGTCACGTAGAAGAAGATGATACACCCGAATCATACACAACCAAAATCTTCGAATCATCAATGGCATCCCTTGATACTGCCCGTCAAAGTTTAGATACATCAGCGATAAACAAAGCGGTTGATATTTTGACTCAAGCCAAGACCATTTCGTTCTTTGGCCTTGGCGCATCAGCTTCTGTGGCCCACGATGCACAAAATAAATTTTTCCGTTTTGATGTACCTGTGATTTGTTTTGATGATGTGTTAATGCAGCGCATGAGTTGTATTAACTGTAATGAAGGTGACGTTGTGGTGTTGATTTCCCATACGGGTCGAACTAAATCATTGATTGAAATTGCTAAAATTGCGCGTGAAAATGGTGCCGCAGTGATTGGGATTACCGCCCGTAATTCGCCCTTGTCTCTAGAATGCACATTGCCTGTGACAATGGAAGTTCCCGAAGATACCGACATGTATTTGCCTATGGCATCACGTTTAGCCCAATTGGTTACAATAGACGTATTAGCGACCGGATTTACCTTACGTCGGGGTCCTCGTTTCCGTGATAATTTGAAACGGGTTAAAGAAGTATTAAAAGAGTCTCGCGTCAACAAAGATCTCACCATTTAAACCAATGCAAGGTGACCATAGCACCATAGCGCGGCTAAGTTTTGAAGTGTCATTGGTGGGCTAATGGCTCGATTTAGCTAGCAGGTAGTCCATTAGATGACTGTTATTTGACTACGCTTACAGCATAATAGGTACATAGTTACACAATTGAGTTATTTTAAATCGTGTTAATTAAGTAACAATATTGTTTATATAGCCAAACGGGTCACCCTGTTTGGCTTTTTTTATAGTAAAAAACCATAATAGATCACATAATTTACCCATTAAAAACGATCAATTTTTAGTAATTTTACTACATCATTGAACAATGTCTGTTAATATAGCTGCATCATTTATGTACTAATATAGCTTATGTACTGTAAATAACCGACTTCTATTTATACCAAAATCTTTCTTATCATTAACGGAGTATCTTATGTTCCGCAGAACTAAAATCGTTACCACACTTGGGCCGGCAACTGATCGCGATGACAATTTACGTAAAATTATCGCTGCAGGTGCTAACGTTGTGAGACTTAACTTTTCACATGGTTCGCCAGAGGATCATTTAAAACGGGCAACTGATACCCGTAGAATTGCCAAAGAACTGGGTAAACACGTTGCTATTTTAGGTGATTTACAAGGCCCTAAAATTCGTATTTCTACCTTCAAAGACAACCAAAAAATCAAACTTAATTTAGGTGATACTTTTGTTCTTGATGCTGACTTAGCTAAAGGTCAAGGCGATGAAACTCAAGTGGGTATTGATTACAAGCAACTGCCTGATGACGTCGTCATTGGCGATATTTTAATGCTTGACGATGGCCGCGTGCAGTTAAAAGTAGAGCGTATAGACGGTCATAAAGTCTTCACGACAGTGACCATCGCGGGTCCGTTATCCAATAACAAAGGCATCAACAAAAAAGGTGGCGGATTAACGGCGCCTGCCCTGACAGAAAAAGACATGGCTGATATTAAAACTGCCGCGTTAATTGATGTTGATTACTTAGCGGTATCATTTCCACGTACGGGTGCTGACCTTGATTTAGCGCGAAGCTTAGCCCTAGCCGCTGGAAGTAAAGCGCTTATTGTCGCTAAGGTTGAACGTGCTGAAGCGGTTGAAACTGACGAAGCCATGGACGATGTGATCAGAGCATCTGATGTTGTTATGGTCGCTCGCGGTGATTTGGGTGTTGAAATTGGTGATGCGGCACTGGTTGCAGTGCAAAAACGCTTGATTCAACGTTCGCGTCAACTCAACAAAGCAGTGATCACTGCAACGCAAATGATGGAATCAATGATTTCAAGCCCAATGCCAACCCGGGCTGAAGTCATGGATGTGGCTAACGCAGTATTAGACGGCACTGATGCCGTCATGCTTTCCGCTGAAACTGCTGCAGGTGACTTCCCAGAAGAAACAGTTAAGGCGATGGCAAATGTGTGTTTAGGCGCTGAATCACACCCCAGTGTGCAAGTGTCTAAGCATCGCATGGATCAACAATTCTCATCAGTTGAAGAAACCATTGCATTATCGACTATGTATGCAGCCAACCATCTTGCTGGCGTTAAAGCTATTATTTCGTTAACTGAATCTGGCGCGACAGCTAAACTGATGTCTCGGATCAGCTCTAGTTTGCCTATTTTCGCATTATCCCGCCATCAGAAAACGCTCGCGAGCATGGCGATATATCGTGGCGTACAGCCAATTGAGTTTGACACAACAGCATATCCTGCTGCTGAACTCGCCAAAGAAGCGTTAAACTGTATGGTTAACGCCGGATATTTAGTCAGTGGCGATATGGTACTGATGACTAAAGGTGATGCGATGGAAACCATAGGTGGCACTAACACTTGTAAAGTGCTTATCGTTGCTTAATTAGTTACTTAATTAAGCGCTACACCTAACGAATATCACTTCAATAGTTTTTTGTCATCATATACTCGTTAACCCTAAAGCCAGTCTTTGGATTGGCTTTAGGGTTAAATTTAGAGCACTAGTATGGAGTAACCTAGAGCGTCCCTACATGCACCTTTCAATTTCCTACAAATCAGCTTTTTTGCTGTAAGCGTCTGGCGAAATATGAGTCTGGTTTAGGTGATTAGAGAACTTTACTTAAAAATTGTTGTGTTCTTTCTCTTTGTGGATTATCCAAAACCTGATCGGGAGATCCCATCTCTTCAATCTGTCCTTCATGAAAAAATGCCACTTTATCAGAGACTTCTTTTGCAAAAGAGATCTCATGAGTAACACAAATCATGGTCATACCATCATCACGAAGCAATCTTAAGGTATCCAACACTTCACCTACAAGTTCTGGATCAAGTGCCGAAGTCACTTCATCAAATAACATATAAGCAGGCTCCATTGCTAATGCTCTAGCAATAGCGAGTCGTTGCTGTTGTCCTCCAGACATTCTTGTGGGATATTCACCAAGTTTATCACCAAGGCCAACGTGATTTAGCTCTTTGCTAGCAATCTCTTCTGCCTCTTTTTTAGTAAATCCTTTTACAATCCGCGGAGCAAGCGCCGCGTTTTCTAATACGGTTAAATGAGGAAAAGAATTCCACTGTTGAAATACCATTCCTAAATTCTGTCTTAATTTGTTTTTATCTGTCTTTTTATTATGAACATCTACGCCATCAACAATAATTTTTCCACTATTTATAGTCTCAATTGCATTGATACAATATAAAAGCGTAGATTTCCCACTGCCGCTTGCACCAATGATGCTAACAACTTCACCACTGTTGACTTCTAAATCTATCCCTTTTAAAACTTGCAAATCTCCAAAAGATTTATGAACACCCTTGATTTCTATCATATTTCCATTTTCCTTTCTACATGTTTACCATAACGCGATAACGGGTAAGAGATCACAAAATAAAACAATCCTACTCCTAGAAGTATCATAAGGGGTTGCTGTGTTCTTGATATCAACTGCTCTGCGGTTCTAAGTAATTCCATATATCCAATAACTGAAACAAGTGCAGAGTCTTTGATAACACTAAGCGCTACGCCAAGCCAAGATGGGAAAACGGCTCTCATTCCAATCGGTATCCTAACGTATCTTACTGTTTGCCAGTAAGTCATACCCAGGGATCTCGATGCTTTTATCATGGCGATTGGTACACTATTAAAACCACTTCTAAAAACTTCTCCCATAAATGCCATTGTATATAGAGATAGTATAATGGAGCCTGCAACAAAGGGATCTAATGGGTATCCCATCGCACCAATAAAAGTACTAAAAAGTATAAGTTGAATAATGAGTGGTACAGATCGTAGAATATCTAAAAATCCGCCTAAGATAATATTTAAAGATTTACTCGATTCTGCTCTCACAAACCCGATTAATAGCCCTAAAATTGATCCTATAACTATTGCAACGACAGATATAAAGACAGTATTCCAGATACCCGTTAAAATAAAACCTGTATCGCTCCAGGATAAAGGAGTAAATAAATTCATTATGAAAGCTCCCCTTTAAACACTTTTTTTGAAATCAAGCCCGATACCAACAGCACCAATTTTGTTATCACAAAATACATTATTGCAGCTATTATAAAAAACTCTAATGTTCTAAATGAAGTAGATTGAAGCCTTTGCGTCTCGCCTGAAAGCTCATTCATGCCCACCAGTATGCCAAGAGAACTCATCAGTATTGACCAAACAAATTGGTTGGTCATTGGATGATAAATCCTTCTAAACATTTGTGGCAATATCACATATCTATAAACTTTAAAACTATTCATTCCTAGGGATTTTGCCGCACTATATTGAGTCGATGGGATCGACTGAAAACCACCCCTGAATGTTTCTGCCAAGTAACCTGCATTTATAAATACTAACGCAGAAAAAACCGAAAGATAGGGGCTAAGATGGATGCCATAGGCACCTAGACCAAAATATGCCATGTATATGAGAAAAAGTGCCGGTAAATTTCTTGCTATCTCTATCCAAACATTTGAAATGTGATATAAAATTTTGGAATTTGACATTTTTCCTAACGCTAATAATACCGCAATAACTATACCTACAAGCATAGATAAAACAGATACATGTATCGTTGTAAATGCGCCACTTAAAAGTTGTGGGAATGCATCAAATACTACATTCCAATGAAATACATAATTGTCCATATGTCCTCTTTATAAGCTTCTTTGATGAGCCTTAAATAGGCAGAAACCTCTGTCAAAGCCTGAGGCTTGATTTAATGAACCGCTCAAAGCGGATAAATTTATGTGTTACCTAAAGGTGACATGTCACTACCACAAATTTAGCTGCGGTCTTGTTGCTCTTGATGCCAAATATAGTTTCTCATTCTCTATTCATCTTGCGCCACCCTTGAAACAGGTAAGCGAGTCTAAATCGTATCAATTAAGTTCAATGAACCATCAAACTAGAAATACCTAATCTCTGATCCGCATTCTTCGGTAAAACCGATTTTGATCGATGACAGGACCTCAGTCCTGAGGGTTTTACAGCCAACTAGCCTAAAGTTCAGGTCTCTGTTTTGCTTAATGTAGACTCGTATTCCCTAGTTGAAAATAGGTGACCTTTGCCCAAACGGTATATAGTTTAAACTATGTGGTTTTTGCATTGATCTTCCCCCATTTTAGAACTTTAAGCGGATCATAACTGAAGAAAGGAATTGTCAAATGTTGAGAGTCCTCCAGCAGCAGAACTGGAGGCTTACTTCTTTTTTATTAAGGATCGACAAAAAACTTATTTATTGTCTCTTAATGATTGAACCATATCAGCCGATACGGGCGTTCCAAAATGTTTCATATGTAACTCATTTAATCTTCCATCTCTAATTTGATGAACCAAAAATAGATTTAGATAATTTCTCCAAGCAAGTTCATTTCTTTTTACAATAAGACCCACTACATCATCATAGTTTGGTACATAGGGGCCTGCTATGAAATCGTCAAACTGACCTGAAGTCAATTTTGTTGCTATATTTGTATTTGTAGAGATAAGCGCATCTATTTTGCCTTGATATAATCCTAAAAAGGCATCATTTTCTGATTTGAAAGACGTATAGTTATCTCTTCCCCAGCCTTTTTCATCGGCGTATTTAAAGTACTCTTGTTCATATGTAGTACCAAGCGCTGCGCCAACCTTTACATTTTTAAGGTCGTCAAAAGATACCATTTTGACACCTTTCTTAGATAAAACTTGAAACTTGAAAACAAAATATGGAGTAGTAAACCCAACAGATTTTGCACGCGCAAGTGTATCTGAAGTAGATCCAATAACCACATCGGTTTTGGCAGAGATCAATGAAGGAATTCTATCCCCCCATGTCAGATTTATTACATTTGACTTTACGCCTAATACTTTTGCCAAATCGTTACAATAGTCAACATCAAAACCAGCGGGTTTATTGTCTTTGTCTGTATAGCCCATTGGTGGAAAATCAAGGACAACCCCACAGTTTAAAGTTCCATTGTTTATAACGTCATCAAGCTTATCTGCATTAGCTGCAGGAAAAGCACCTAATGTTGCAATTGAAACAACGACTAACGAAATTTTCTTTAATAACTTCATACCTTTTCCTTGAATTTTTTATTTTAAATCTACTTTTACCCTTAGGTTTCTACTACATCACACCCGACACACCATACATCAACATCTTGCATTTTAATAACATATCCTCCTTTGAATGTTAATTTCAGGTTTTTGTAGTATTACGTTTTTGTAAATTTAAACTACTGTACCAGAGTTTAAAACACGAATCACATCGATCACTAAAAAATAGGCCCATATCCCTTTTCCGAACATTTCTGTTGATTGACAACTCAGGTCCGACAATCCCATTGTTTTCTTTATGATTTACTTTCATTTCTCGTGCCGAGAGTATTTTGGAATTGGCGCCTAATATGTTTATATTTATGTTTATAAAGCATTAAATAAGCATTAAATGTGCCAACAGCTAAAAGCCTTAATCTATGGGGCTGACGACTATTTATAAATATATTTACACACCAGAAAACAACATAAAAAATAAACGCCGCAGGGAGTGTTTTAGCTCATCGATTTCAGCATTTTTCAACTCAATAGCATTGTCTTTATCCAAAAAAAAACCCGACAGAGTCAGGGCTTATTTGGCGTCAAAGATTTACATCAAAGACTCACATAAAAGTAATCAACTGAGATTATAGTTTCTCAAAGTCATTCACGTTGATAGCCGCTAAACGTAATACGTCAGCTTCTACAAGCTGTTTATGCTCAGCTTCAGTAATAATGTCTTTTTCTAACGCTAGATTGAATAACTCAGGCATGGGTAGCTTAGATGTTAAATGACCGCTGCGCTGGGCTTTTTTGAGTTTTTTATACAAATCTTTAGCAGCATATTTGGCTAAGAACGCACTTTCCACTTCAGCTATACCACTTTGATCACCATCAAACTCTCCACAAAGGAAAGTGATGCGATCTCGAGCAGGTCCAGGCTTTAGCATTCCCGTCACTAAAGCAACCGCGAACTTATCACTCGGTGCGTTGAAATGATTCCCTAGTGGGAAAATCAACACCCGCAATAAAACCGCGGCTATTTTGCTTGGGAAATTACGGATAGCATCATTCAGTGCTTTAGCGGCCAAATGTAAACGCTCCGTCATCACATAATGTACCGCAGGTAAATCATCTTGCTGACGGCCATTATCTTCAAACATTTTCAACGTGGCTGATGCAAGGTATAGCTGACTTAATACATCACCCATACGTGCCGAGAGCATTTCTTTACGTTTAAGATCGCCGCCCATGATTAACATCGACAGATCCGTCATGATGGCCAGTGATGATGATATACGTGTCATATCACGATAATATTGCTGTGTCGGACCGCTCACTGGCGCACTGGCAAAGCGACTGCACGTTAATGCATTACCTAATGAACGTAATGCATTACCCGCTGCATAACCCATGTGCCCAAGTAAAAGAGAATCGAAACGATCTAATGCAGACGTTTCATCTTCCATTGCCGCGGCTTCCATTTCAGCCAAAACATAAGGATGACAACGTGTTGCACCTTGACCAAAAATCATCAATGATCGAGTGAGAATGTTTGCACCTTCTACCGTGATTGAAATCGGGTTAGCCATAAAAGCATGACCTAGATAGTTTTTAGGCCCTAACTGAATACCTTTACCAGACTGAATATCCATCGCATCTTCTAATACATCACGCCCTAACTCTGTCATATGGTATTTAGCAATGGCAGTCACCACTGACGGTTTAACTTTCAAGTCGATACCTTGAGTCGTTAAACGACGAGCGGCTTCAAGCTGGTATGTATTAGCAATAATACGCGCCATGGCTTCTTGTACACCTTCAAAGTGACCAATAGACATACCAAATTGTTGACGAACGTAGCTGTAAGCCGTAGTGGTTTTAGTCGTGACATGACCAGACGCGGTTGCCAAGGCCGGTAATGATATCCCGCGCCCTGCAGACAAACACTCAACCAGCATACGCCAGCCTTTACCCGCAAACTGAGCGCCACCAATAATCCAATCTAATGGAATAAACACATCTTCACCGCTCGTTGTCCCGTTCATAAATGCCATCATTAATGGGTTATGCCGACGGCCGATTTCAACCCCTTGGTGATCAGTGGGGATCAACGCACAAGTAATGCCTAGGTTGTTAACATCACCTAATAAATGATCAGGATCGCGCATTTGGAAGGCTAAACCTAGGACTGTCGCCACCGGTGCTAAGGTAATATAACGTTTGTTCCACGTTAAACTTAATCCTAAGGTTTCTTCACCTTCAAACTCACGGCGACACACAATCCCGACATCAGGAATGGCGCCAGCATCACTGCCCGCTTCTGGACCCGTTAATGCAAAACAAGGGATATCTTTACCGATAGCAAGTGACGGTAACCAACGCTCTTTTTGCTCTTTCGTACCATAATGGGTCAATAGTTCGCCTGGGCCTAAAGAGTTTGGCACCATCACGGTGACAGCGGCACTGACACTGCGCGTGGCAATTTTAGCGACAATCGTTGAGTTTGCATAAGCAGAAAACGCACGGCCACCATATTTCTTCGGAATAATTAGCGCGAAGAAACCTTGTTCTTTAAAGTATTGCCATAACTCTGGAGGCAAATCTTTACGATTATGGACAATATCAAAATCGTCGATCATCGTTAATGCGGTTTGTACTTGGTTATCGATAAAGTCTTTTTCTTCAAACGTTAACGTTGGCTTACCATAACCATGTAATGTATTCCAATTAGGTTTGCCGCGGAATAATTCACCTTCCCACCACACATCACCCGCTTCCATTGCTTCTTTTTCAGTACTCGACAAGGGGGGTAATACTTTTTTGAAAAACGAAAAAACCGGACGCGTAATAAACTGCATCCTGAATTTTCGAACGCCAAAGAGGACGATGATCGCGATAAGGAGTAATATAACGATACTCATTTTATACCTTCTTAGTTTGTTAACACAGGGACAGCGACGCCCGCTGCCATGTAGGGGATGACTTTACGAATAATAGCTTCAGTATTGTTATGTTCACCATAATCTGCTGCGGCAATATCATTTAACGCATCTGCTGAAGCCATAGTGAACACTATGGTTCCTAGGGTAAAATGCAAACGCCAGAATATTTCAACTGCCGGAATATGTGGCACACTGGCCGACACGGCTTGTACAAATGTCGCTAAGTGCTCGCCATAGTGAGTCGTAATAAACCAGCGCAAATGCCCTTGGCTTTCTATATACCCTCTGCCTAACAGTTGTAAAAAAATGATTGTTCCGCCATTGCGAACTTTATTGAGTTCAAGTAACGGTTTAATTAAAGCAGAAAATATATCGTTTAGTGATGCATTCTCCGGTGAATTATGCAGACGATTGATTTCAGCGGCTGCATTTGGCATAAAAACATCAAGGTATCTAGCCAGCACAGCACGAATAAGTTCTTTTTTTGAGCCAAAATGGTAATTAACTGATGCCAAGTTGACTTCAGCTTTACTCGTGATGAGCCGTAACGAAGTTTCAGAAAACCCCCTTTCAGCAAACAACTTTTCAGCTGCATCGAGAATTCTTGTTTTTGTATCGGTACGGCTTGCCATTACTTGACCCACATTAATTTAAACACCTGTTTAAATTAATCATTGAGCGCACATATGTCAATCAAAATTGTGAGTTTTCTTTGATTAGTTAGTCACCAAAAAACGTATTAAGCCTGTCTGATTATTAACTTATATGCCATATGTAATTCTTTAAGTCCCATTATGTTAACAATGAGATGGAAATGTAAACATAATGAATCCGCCTTTAAAACGCCCGTCTCAAATTGCACTTTTTGTGTCTCTTGCATGAGGATTAAGTGTATGTAATGACAACTAGGTGACAACAAGTTTCCCTATTGAAAAAATTGATACCTCACCAGCCATTGATTTTATTAATAAAGCCGAAACAGATTTAGCTAATTTATCTATCTAAGCCAATCGAGCTAAATGGATTTACACTAACTATATTACTGACTATACCGCGGCGTTATCTGCTGTAATGGTTGAAAAAGTCACTTTGGCATCAGTTCGCTAGGCAACGCAAGCTGCCAACTACGCGAACCTAGACTTAGTCCTGTTAATGCGCGTAAGCTTAATATTTTACCAATAAAAATGGCGCTAAATATTAGCGCCATTTTCTTATCTAAAGCCACTGCTATCTAAAGCGACTGCCTTTGCTATGTAACTGGCTACTTTCAATCTTTTTTTTGTGGTGATATTTTCAATATTTCCAAAACTGCCTCAATATCATCTTGCTTGCGAATGGCTGATTGATAGTTTGTTACGGATACCATTTTGTATCACCAATGGCGCCCTACCAATGACATTAAGCCGGGATAATAGTGATTTTTATCTCTTTTACCACGAATAATCAGTAAATTACGCTCACTACGTCAGCTGACTATCTTGAATAAATAACATGGGAAGATGCTTATCGCATAGCCATACTTGCCTTCGTTGTGATGGGTGATCATGCTGTAGAGGGCCCACATCGAGTATTTTTGGTCACAATCATACATCATCGTTTAACGGCATAGATCCGCTCCTACATACTTTGTAAAGATTCTACGCTTTAGCAATGTTGATCAATAATTTATAATTGCGTTTGCGGTATCACTTACAAATATTGATTTATGTTGGACAAAAAGGGAACCACTCCTTGAAAAAAATATTGACCCTTATGAATACGCCATGGTTATCTTCGTTGCTACTAACAGTGAGCTTGTGCGTTACGACAACTAATATTTATGCTGCCACTGATGCTGCGGTATCCATCCCTCATCAGACGCTCAATACTAATTTTACAAAACTGACGCATGCGCTTGAACAATTAGATTTAACCGCCATGGAACACATCTACACTGAAGATGCTGTGTATATTTCTGAAACACAAGAAACGGGTATTGTTAGTGGTAAAGACAATATTCTGAACTTATACAGCCACTTTTTTAATAAAATAAAACTCAAACACGCTAAGCTTGAAGTTGATTTTCGCGTAGTTGCCCGCTATAGCGAGCCCAATAGCGCAACCGACATAGGTTATTATTTGGTCCGCTTTCATCCCGGTAAAGAATCTGGCGAGCCGATCAGTGAGTTTGCAGGGAAGTTTGTGACCGTTTTCACCAAAGACAATCAAGGACACTGGAAAATCAGCGTCGACTCTAATACTCGCGCTGCCCTGCGCTTTTATTATGATGCCAAACCAGTACCCAATCTGTATTATGGTCGGCAATTTATTGCTGCCACCTCAAAAGAACAACCCTGATGGATAAGCTTGATGCAGTAAACTCAACATCGAGTCATTGCCCTTGTGGCAATGCCTTTTCCTATGGGCAATGTTGCGAGCCATATCATTTGGATCGCGCTGTAGCAGAAACTCCCGAGCGGTTAATGCGCTCGCGCTATAGTGCATTTGTGCTAAGCCAGTTTCGTTATCTAATTAGCACGCATCATCCGGACTATTTACAAGGGTTAACTGAGCAGCAACTAGTGCAAGGCGAACGAGAGCAAGGTGAAGTTGAGTGGTTAGGATTAGAGGTGTTATCGTCGCAACAACAATCTGACTATGGTGAAGTTGAGTTTAAAGCTTGGTATATTGAAGATAAACACCTTGATGCCATTTATGAGTGTTCGTCATTTATTAGACTAAACGATCGTTGGTTTTACACTCAAGGACAACAAAAGCAAACCCGTTTACCGGGCAGAAATGAACCTTGTATCTGTAATAGCGGTAAAAAATTTAAGCAATGTTGTGCTAAACGGATGGGTTAGTATAATTGAGACCAATTACCACGAAATGGGTTACAAAGGCTGGATAACTATAGTTCATAACTAAAATCGATATCCAAAATCGATATCCAAAATCGATATCCAAAATCGATAACTACAGTCGATAACTACAACCGATAACATCATGCTCGCAGCGAACAGACAATATCAAAAATAACCGTTAACCATTGCAGTTAAAAAACGATTACGCGATAAAGCAATAAACAGACGGTTCATCCCAGATCCACTTATGCAGACAAGTGCGGTATCACATCTTGAGCGTCGATAAACGCAGCAAACTCATTGACCCGTATTGCCGGGCTGTAAAGATAGCCTTGAGCTTGATGACAGGCACTTAAGATCAAAAATTCTTCTTGCTCTTTCGTTTCAACCCCTTCCGCGGTTAATGAAATATTCAGTGCTTTTGCCATTGCGATAATCGCACTGACAATTTCACGGCTTTCACGGCTAGAAGAAATATCCATAATAAATGAACGATCAATTTTTAATTTAGAAATGGGAAATTGCTTAAGGTATTTCATCGAACTGTAACCCGTTCCAAAATCGTCGATCGCTAACCCCACACCCAACTCGGCCAATTCATGACAAAGATTAGTTGCATAGCGAATATCGCCCATGAGTTCGGTTTCAGTTATTTCCAAAATCAAGGTTTTAGCTTTGATATGATAACGGGTCACTAAGCGCCAAACTTGTTCATATAGATTGCCACTGAAAAATTGTCGTGCGGCCACATTGACATGCATCGCAATGTTGACGTTTTTATGTTGCCATAAATTCAATTGCTTACAGGCGGTTTCTAATACCCATTCACCAATCTGATTAATCATCCCGCTTTGCTCTGCAATTCCGATAAATGCATCTGGGTATATCACCCCTTTTTTAGGGTGATTCCAACGAATTAACGCTTCAGCACCAATATATTGATTACTTTGCAAATCCATTAATGGTTGATAATACAATTCAAATTCACGACCGCTAATGGCATGGTGTAAATCACGCTCAATTTCTGCTTTGCTGGTAAAGGTTTCGAGCAGATCTTCATTAAAAAACTGACAATGGATATCACTTTTCTTTTTGGCATATTGCAAGGTAATATCGGCACAAAACAATGGCGTAAATAGACCGACTATGCTCTTAATGTCGACTACGGCTATGGCGGGTTTTGGCTCTATTTTTTCTCGGGATATCACCGATGGCGCAGCTAAATTTGTGTATAGCCGGCTAATCATTAGCTCAATATCAGCCGCTGGCGTTATGGGCGGCAGTAACATCGCAAATTCATCACTGCCAATTCTGGCAACATCCATGGCGTTGGCCGCAACAGCAAAATGCTTTAATCGCCGTGCAATTTCAACTAATAAAGCATCACCTTGATCATGACCATGTATATCATTAAACCGTTTGAAGCCTAATAAATCGATAAGAACAAGTGTGCCTTCGGTGGCACGCTCAAGGAAAGGGATAAAATGACTGCGATTGTGTAACCCGGTTAAAGAACAGTGCAATACTAAACGTTCGAGTTCTGCTTTGTGCAAGTATTCTGCCGAATTATCATAACTAGACACTAAGCCATAGTGCTTACCTAACTGGGTAACGAATGGGGTAATATGATAATTTAACCAATATTCACTGCCATCGATACGCGCCAGTTTACGATCGCCTTTAACCACCTCATTATTCATTAATTTATTGATAATAGTGTTAAGGAGTTGAGGTTCATGTCTAAAGATGTTGAGGTTTGACACACTCTGATGCTCAACAGTGGAACGGGCTAACCCGGTCATTTTTTCATGGGCACTGTTTACATACTCGATAATACGGCTGTCGGTATTGACCAACATAACAACATGTTCTGATTGCTCTGTTGCATTGCGTAATAGGTGAATTTGTTCATTACGATCGTCGCTATCGCGGGTCGCTAACGTTAACGCCAGTTGATCGGCACATTGGATGGCAAACTGAATATCAGACTTTATCCAACTGACCTCTGAACAATTCTCAATTGACAACACACCCTCGATATGACCATTGATCCGAATGGCAATGTCGATACTAGTCGTGATGTTATTACGTTGATAGTAATCAGAAAATGTCTGAACTAAATTAATATGTTGGCTATCAGTAGGTAAAATATATCGATGAGAACGTAATTCATTGAAATATTGAGGATCGATTGTTACTTGTCGAAGATGCGATAAATAGTTCAATTTATCATCAATCTTACTGGCTATTAAGCTATGCTCGCAAATGTGGCCATTCTCAATGGTAAAACCGTCACTGTCAGATTGACGTCTTAATAACCAAACAGAGACAAAAGATGCTGCAAAATATTCTCGCAGCAGTTGGCACACCAATTCGGAGGTTTTTGGAAAATCCCCCTCTTGTTTAGCACTGGAATTTACAATTAATTCCAATAAGTGCTGTTGCTTTTTTTGATTCATTAACAATCCCAAAGAATGGCTTCATTACCCCAATATTTTTTGACTGTATCAACTAAGTACCATTATTATATGTATTCTGATGTTCATAGCATAAGTCATAATATTGCGGTAATACACAGGGAGCAAAACTCGCATTAAAGGCATTTATAAATTAAATTAGTAAACACTACTATGCCTTTGATTAAGTTAAGCAGATTACACGTGATATACTTAAACAGCAATCCTTTCATCATATCTTGTTACGCTTTATCAGGATCATAATCGCGCAGATCTCGCCCTGATAAAAAGTGTTTAACAACAAACATCTGTACCAATTTTACTGCTATCTTGATGAGGTTCAACTTAACGCGGATTTTCAAGCTGAAAAATCATCTTTTCAACACTAAAAGCGAAATTAAGCTTCAATAAAACAGTATTATTATCCTCGATAATAGTCGTTTTGGTATCTTTAAAGCGATCTAATCCAATTTGCTGCATTGCTTGAGCCTGCAACATGGCATCATCACCAACAAAACTCAGTTCCAATACCGTATCTTCGGCTTCAACAACGGCACCTATGTCGACATAGCTACCGCATTCTGTACAACTGTCACTGACATTGCCCTGTTGCTGTTTAATTTGCTTAATCATTACCTCACCTCATTAGCTTCATTAACGTCAATGATAAACATAGCGCAGATATACATTACGTTTATTTGCCAGGCTCACAATTTACATAAATTTTCACCCTTGATGCAGTGTTAATTTTGTGAGGAATACCACTGCAAATCAGTCTTCAACTCAATGCGCCTGATACTGCTCAATCTCCCCCCCAATTGACCCATTTGCTGCCTAAGGCTTCACAGCGTTGACATCTGCACTATGGTCAAATTCACTATCCTCAAATACGCTATGGTTAAATTCACTATAATCAAATGCCTTGTAGCCCCTTTTTTTTGGCCACCTTATTGAACATAAGCATTAAGCCAGCTGCAGTGACAAGGTTTGGGACATCTTACGTTGGGTGGTGAGTTGATCAAGAAAAGGTCTGTCTTCTATCGGTTTATGTTGTTGATAGGTATTGATGGCTTTATGTTTAGTCAGGTAGTCACAGTTACTTAATACTTCGGCCATGGCATCCGATTGAGCACCCCGGATCACTAAAGCTTCAGGTGTTAATGCTTGCTGAAGTTGGAACTGCCTTGCCCCTTGTTGTTGAAACACCAAGGCATTATCAATAGTGTCAGGGTGGACTGATATATCATCAACCAGTAATTGCGCTGGCGGCACAGAAAAATGTCGTCGCAATTTTTGAGTCATGTCGACATCATCATCTAATTGAAATTGAGCCATATCTCGGGCATCAACAGACAACATAGCCAATAGCAACCCAAATTCACCGCGACGATTATGTTCAATCGCAACGTTTAACCGGTTCCCTATTTGTAATTCATTGACTAATGTTGATTCAATTTGCATATAAAAACATCACTACTATTGCTCGATGCTATTTTATCGACCAAACAGTGACAAACTTTAGCAATATCTTCAATTTTACACTTTACATATAAAAGGTTTCTGACTACTATGGCGGCCGCAATTGAGGAGGGGTTCCCGAGTGGCCAAAGGGATCAGACTGTAAATCTGACGGCTCAGCCTTCGAAGGTTCGAATCCTTCTCCCTCCACCATTTGCGAAGTTGTAAAGCGTTAAAATGTAAAAGATAGTTAGAAGAAAAAAAAATGTGGAGGGGTTCCCGAGTGGCCAAAGGGATCAGACTGTAAATCTGACGGCTCAGCCTTCGAAGGTTCGAATCCTTCTCCCTCCACCATCTTTCTTTAATTCATATTTATCTTACAGTGGAGGGGTTCCCGAGTGGCCAAAGGGATCAGACTGTAAATCTGACGGCTCAGCCTTCGAAGGTTCGAATCCTTCTCCCTCCACCATTTTACATTTTGCTAGAGGTTATGTTTTACTGAAGCAACTCAAACCTCGAACGACAGAAGCATTAGCTACAGTTTATCGTCTCCTATGCCCCAAACCTTGTTTATCTCGTTAGTACACTCTTGTTAATCCTATCTAATTCATACAACTTATCGTTAATTATCATGTGATTATCACGTGATTATTTGTTGCACTACCTAGTGCAGACATCTGTTTATTCATCGATCCTGTCTTTCACCCGCTATTTTTAACAATATATGTTTGCTTATGTCGATAAACACTACACTTCACTTTATATTTTAGTTATTATTTATTCCTTTTTGGAATAACGAGTGTCATTGCATGTCATCACCTTGGGTCCATCAGGCCATCGCAAAAATTGAAGCCGATTATCAACGTTCTGCAGATACGCATCTTATAAAATTAGATCTTCCCCAACTTGATGGAATCGACATTTATTTAAAAGATGAAAGTACTCATCCAACAGGCAGCTTAAAACATCGCTTAGCTCGATCACTATTTCTGTATGCGCTCTGTAATGGCTGGATAAAACAAGATACCCCCATTATTGAATCTTCCTCAGGCAGCACTGCCGTTTCTGAAGCCTATTTTGCCAGATTACTCGGATTACCCTTTATCGCAGTGATGCCCAAAACCACCGCGAAAAAGAAGATTCAACAAATTGAATTTTACGGTGCACGTTGTCATTTTGTCGATAATGGCAGTCAAATGTATGCAGAATCGGAAAAATTAGCCTCTGAGTTGCAAGGCCATTATATGGACCAATTCACTTATGCTGAACGGGCCACTGATTGGCGGGGTAATAACAATATTGCCGATTCTATTTTTAACCAAATGCAACAAGAGCCTCATCCGATCCCAAGTTGGATTGTCATGAGCCCTGGTACCGGTGGCACCAGCGCCACTATTGGCCGCTATATTCGTTATCAACAGCAACAAACGCAATTGTGCGTCGTCGACCCCGAAAATTCGGTATTCTACGACTACTTCCACAGCGGTGACGCGAGCATTATTAGCGATAAGAGCAGTAAAATTGAAGGCATTGGCCGGCCACGTGTTGAACCGTCATTTATTGCTGGTGTTGTTGACTGCATGATTAAGATCCCTGATGCCGCCTCAATCGCAACCATTCAATGGTTAGAACAACTCTTAGGTCGTAAAACCGGCGCATCGACTGGCACCAACTTATATGGGGCTTTGTTGCTGGCAACACAAATGCGTAATGCGGGTCAAACAGGCTCTATTGTGACCTTAATTTGTGATGCGGGTGAGCGTTATCTTGATACCTATTACAACCCGCAATGGATAGAAGACAATATAGGTTGTTTCGAACACTACCGAGAAAAACTCGCCGCGTTTAATGATAGCGGATTTCTGAGTTAATCAATCACTCATCATACTGGCATAAAAAAACCGTTAAACTGTGATCAAACGGTTTTTTTTATAACACTAGTAAGCATCTTTTACTCAATTGAGTTTCAAAGGAGTCCCCATTAGTCGATATTCAGATACTTATGCATTTGGATCGATAAACGCCAATTACGCCTAATACACACCTTCATCGCCAGTTTTGTTGCTCTTGCCTTTTGGCTAATAGGTTGTAAGCAAATGGTTTTCTCGCTGACATCAATATTAACCAATAACGCATCTAATTCTTCAATATGATGTTCGGTGGCGATCGGATGTTTAATTTCATTCGCACGAATTAATGCTTGTTCGAGTACCTTGTAGCCACCTTTCATTTTGATTTTAGGTGATACCGTGACCCACACATCTGAATGGCATTTCACTTCAAAAGTACCACTGGTTTCTATTTGTACTTGATAACCCGCCTCGATAAAAATAGTCGTTAATACGGTTAGATCGTACAAACATGGCTCACCACCGGTTAATACAATGTGCTTGGCAGTAAACCCTTTATCATGGAATGCTTGCAGTAATGTGTGACCAGTATGACCCGCCCATCTGCCGATGGTGCCATCGACTTGAATCACTTGCTCGGCGGTCACTTTGTTTTCAGGTAACACATCCCACGTTTGCTTAGTATCACACCATGCACACCCTACAGGACAACCCTGCAAGCGAACGAACAGGGCAGGAACACCAGTATAGGTGCCCTCACCTTGTATTGTTTCAAATACTTCGTTAACGGGATAGTTCATCGTTTACCTTATTTTTAACGACAAGTCATGATCACCTGACTTGCAAACAGCCGGCATTTATAGAGTATTTTAACGTTAGCGGCAAGTATTTACACCGATGGCTTTGCAGTTAGGTCAGCCTTAGGTAAAATATCCATTCTATTTCCTGGACCACTTAGCGTTGATCACATCGATCGTACGAGTCAGTTCAGTAGGTTAACGAGTAAATTCATGACAGATGCAAAGCAACACACCCCAACCCAAGCCCTTGTCGTTTTCAGTGGCGGTCAAGATTCAACCACTTGCCTTATCCAAGCTTTATTGCAATATGATGAAGTCCATGGGATCACGTTTGATTATGGTCAACGTCATCGTCAAGAAATAGAAGTGGCAAAATCCTTGGCAACAGAGTTGAAATTAGCTAGCCATAAAGTCATGGATACCACCTTGTTAAACGAATTAGCCATTTCTGCGTTAACTCGTGACGCCATTCCTGTATCACATGAGTTGATGAATAATGGCTTGCCGAATACGTTTGTGCCTGGACGTAATATTTTATTTTTAACTTTAGCAGGCATATACGCTTATCAACTCGGTTGTAATGTCATTATTACAGGCGTGTGTGAAACCGATTTTTCAGGCTATCCAGATTGCCGAAATGAGTTTGTTCAATCAATGCAAAACTCATTAGCACTAGGCATGGATAAACCACTTAAAATCGTTACCCCATTAATGTGGCTTAATAAAGCTGAGACATGGGCATTGGCAGACAAGTATCAGCAATTAGCCTTAGTGCAACATCAAACGTTAACTTGCTATAACGGGATTGTTGGTCAAGGTTGTGGTGATTGCCCCGCTTGTTTACTGCGTCAACGTGGCTTAGATGATTACTTACAGAATCGTCAATCGGTCATGGCATCGTTAGACGGTAAAATGTAACCACATATTGGTTATTGACCTTATTATGATAGTAATGCCTCTGTCGATATTGACCTTAATTTCCATGACCACCATGAAAAACCTTGCTTAATTGAACTCAAATGACACATTTGTAAGCTACAGTTAACTCAGTGTATTCGGTTCAAATAAATCCCAATAACCTTTGAAAGTGCAGGTAGAGGATAAAATGAGAAATCATAAATCAAACACGGTTGGACTATATCATTTTGTTGTCGTCATCAGCCTTATTTGTATTGGCCTGTTTGCGGCAGAGATACCTACGCCTGCATTTGTGCCCATTGATCAGTATCTAAGTTATCAATATGACGCCATTGCTGATGGGCAAGTATGGCGATTAATCACAGGTAACCTGCTGCATACCAATCTATGGCATTTGCTGATGAATTTAGCCGGTTTTTGGGTGATTATTTTTCTGCATGAAGTTCACTATAAGCAGCACGCCGGTAAATTAATGCTCCTTTTTGTTAGTTTATGCCTGTTAGAGGGCATAGGCTTGTATATATTTTATCCTAGCTTGAAAGTTTATGTGGGGTTAAGTGGTTTATTGCATGGGTTATTTGCCTTCGGCGCTGTGATGGATATCCGTCAAGGTTATCGTTCAGGTTATTTGTTGCTATTGGGGGTGGCTGTCAAAGTGGGATACGAACAAATATTTGGCGCGACCAACAGTATTACCGAGTTAATTAATGCCAGAGTTGCCACTGAATCACATCTGGTTGGTCTTATCTGTGGCATATTGTGCGCGTTGTGCTGGTCAATGATTGCCCATCGCTTTAAATACCACAAACTGGCTTAACACTAGCCGCAGACGGTGTTTATTTTAGCGCAAATGTTGTACCGCACATGCTTAATAAAAAGTCTGTGCGATTAGTTTATGATAGGCTTTACTGACTCAATCTCTTGTCCATCGGTTTCTTCAGACTGCTCAAACTTCTCAGGTTCAGTCGATTGAACGGCTGCATTTGATTGAGCTCGCTCAACTAATTTATCGTATTCAGCTGGAGTGATAAGATAACTTTTTAATGGCGGTAAAGGTTTTGTCGTCGGTTCAATCACCGGAATTTCTGTCATACCACTGATATCAACTCGGCCAAATAGCAAGGCGATGGTAATAACGAACACATAGATTAAAATCACTATCACTGTTGTATAACGACTTTGACTCACTACAGTCAAAAAACGTTGCCAGGCATTGCCACTCATCATTGATCCATTGGACTGCAATAACGGATCACGACTCACTGATACGGATCCAAGCGTGCCAGTTAACTGTAACTGAATATCATCAGCGACTTGTTGTTGATAATCTTGTAATTCATTTTCATCTAGCACTTCATCTTCTGTCTCAACAAAAGGTGTCACGCCTTTATCAAATTCAATACTCGCACTATCAACTTGCTCTGATGGTCTGTTGCCCCAACGTGTTTCAGTGCTATTGATTGTCGCAGATTGAAGCGAACTGGATTGTGGATTTTTTTCAGACATAAGGACTAATTCACCAAGAATGATGGGTTAAGTATAACGTCTGCACCGTCATTGAGTGGATCTTTTTAAGCTGTTAATGATTGAATTGGATTAATAAACATTTACCCAATCAGACTTTAAAATAGCATTCTTTATTACACAAATATGTGCAATATTTTCAGCTTACACGTGTTCACCAAAATATGGCTATTTGGTTTTGAGGCTGATAAACTAGCCTTGCTAAAATCCAATCAGCGTGATTTACAGGATATTATGAATTCATCATCAAACACTTTAGCATCTCAGCCAACGGTTGCGGTAGCCACCGGATCAGATTACTGCCAAGCGGAAGAAAAAGCCAATGCCCTTTCACATGCATTAGGCGTTGTTGCCGGCATCATCGGCTTAATGTTAATGCTGATAAAAGCACCCAATCATTTATCCTTAGTGCAAATAACTGGGGTGGCGATTTATGGCATTAGCATTATTGCTTTGTTTCTTGCTTCAACATTATATCATGCAAGTAAAAGTGCACTGTGGCGCAAACGCTATAAAATGGCAGATCACTGTGCTATTTATACTTTAATTGCCGGCACCTACACACCAATGATGTTAATCAGTTTACAAAGCACGCAAGCGACTGTGGTACTGACTGCTATTTGGTCTTTAGCTTTGGGCGGGGTTATCTTTAAAACATTGTTTATCGGGCGATTTAAGGCTTTTAGTGTGGTCCTGTATTTAGTTATGGGTTGGTTATGTGTCACTGTGATAGGAGATTTAAACCAACAAATGAGTGACTTAGGCTTGAGCTTATTGTTGGCGGGTGGCTTATTTTACAGTTTAGGCGTGGTATTTTATGTTAATAAACGCATTCCATTTAATCATGCTATTTGGCATTTGTTCGTACTTGGTGGTGCCGTTTCACACTTCTTATGTATATACTTAACCGTACTCTAACTCGCCATATTGCGACGGTATTGATCTCTGTGACTCTGGAAATCCCCATCAGAATTGCCCCTCGTAATCTACTTGATTGCATTTATATTTGTTGATGTTTTTATTATCCTTGCCTAATGTTCAAAATTTTATCACTATTGTATTAATATCATCCTTGTTTGGGATCTCATGAAAACGCTTTCTGCGCTTGAACGTATCTGGTTTATCGTCAATCTTATCCCTAAGGGCTATGTGTTACCTTATGGCATGGTCGCCGATTATGCCGGTTTACCAGGACGAGCACGGTATGTCTCCCGAGCGTTGAAATTAGCACCACAATCACTCAAGCTTCCATGGCATCGGATAATTAATAGCCAGGGAAAGATTTCATTCGCAAAAAATACTGTGCCTTTTCAAACTCAACAAGAATTACTAAGATTAGAAGGTATAGAGGTGAACGTAGGCAAAATTTCATTGTCTCAATACCAATGGAAACCCGATATTGCCATGTTGGTAATGACGTTACCCTTTTAATCTTTGACCATTAATCATTCTTTTATCTAAGGTAATCTAGACATTGGCAACCAAATTAACCCATATATTCACCATGATGATGTGCGTCTCTCCAGTGGTCTTAGCTGAGACAATAGATAACGCACAGGAATCCCAGACTCAAGTCGAATCTGCATCCCAACGGATAAACGCGGAAGCGGTCGTGTTAGATCAAGCATTGCAAACGCTTACGCCTGCTGTTTCACGCTCGGTGTCAGACACTGAACAGGCGGCTATTTTATCCCCTCTCACGGCTCATACAGCTGAATATAAAGTTTTTTATGGCAGCATTGAACTGGGTGTTGCTAACTACAGATTACCCGCGACAGACAGTGGATTTTACCGCTACTACTTTGATAGTGATGTCAGTCTATTAATCATTTCTGATCAACGTCATCTCAAAAGTGAATTTACCTTAGAAAACGGCAAACTGGTGCCATTTCGGTATATTCATGAACGTACCGGCACGGGCAGTGATTACACTGAACAAACTGCGTTTGCGAAAGCCCAGAAATTTATTCACACCATTTATAAGCAAGATGCATTAAAACTGCCATACGAAGACCAGGTTTTCGATCCTTTAATGGTACAACTGCAATTCAGAATGGATCTCGCCGCCAATCTTCGACCATTAGATTATAAAATGGTTAAAGAAAAAGAAGTCGATGATTACCAGTTTAGGGTGGTGGGAAAAGAAAAAATGACTATCGAAAGTGGCACTTACGATACCATTAAAGTTGAAGTTGTGCGCGATAATACCAAACGACAAACCTTGCTCTGGATGGCGCCTGATTTGGCGTATCTTCCGATAAGGTTAAGTCATTATTCTAAAGGCAGCAAACAGTTAGATATTCAATTAGCGCAGTATCATTTTGAACAACAACTGCCGCCAATGACACCCGCATTAATGGATGTGGGTGCAACGCAGAAAATAGCTGAAAACCCACAGACAAATAGGGTTGAAGACGCATCACTTGCTTCAGAGATAAGTGATGCCGATTTGACTCAAATTAACCAGTTAGCAGCTGAGCAATAACTCACCTTGGCGAAATAACTTCCATTCACCCGGTTGTAAAATAACCCAATTTTCATTATTGGTTAATGGCCGGGTCGCAATCACTGTCACCACGTCATTTGGGGTGGTTTCTTGACTAAAATCGATGACGACATCGCTATCAATTAACGTCGCCTCGCCAAATGGGGCTCGGCGAGTAATATGACATAAATTGTTGCTGCAATACGTCATTAAGTCGATGCCATTACTGAGTAGCATGTTAAACACCCCTAATGGTTTAATTTGATCCGCAAGTTGGCCAATAAACTCAAACACCTCATTCATATTGTCAGGTTCATGCTCGCCAAACTGATTAACCACTGATTCCAATATCCAACAAAAAGCCAACTCACTATCGGTATCGCCAACAGGTTGAAACCGCGAAACGGTAAATTTAGCTTGGTAATCGGTTAATTGACCGTTGTGGGCGTAGGTCCAATAACGGCCCCAAAGCTCACGACTAAACGGGTGAGTATTGACCAAGGACACACAGCCTCGATTTGCTTGGCGAATATGACTGATCACTATTTCGCTTTTTATCGGGTATGACTTAATCAGCGCAGCAATATGTGACTGACTGCTAGGGCAAGCATCTTTAAATGTGCGATTGCCTTTACCTTCATAGAAGGTAATACCCCAACCATCAACATGAGGACCGGTTACTCCGCCGCGCTCTGCTAAACCTGTAAAACTAAAAACAATATCCGTTGGCACATTGGCACTCATCGCCAGTAATTCACACATTAAACTTGCCTTTTTTGTTGCCATATTGAGCTGAAAACTTCTTTTAATCGTATTGTATCGACTAAGCTAATTAAGTGGAATGTTTCTAGCACACAAATATTTAAACAATTGTTTGAAAAATACTTGTAATCAAGGCGGCATAAGGTTAACTTTCACGTGACACAGGTCTGACCACGGTCGGATCTGTGAATAAGATCAACAATTGATGGGCTATTCATCATCTCTTTTGAATGGCTTTAAGGAGAAGTACATTGACCACCCTAATTTGGATCATCGCGATGATCTTTGTGCTCGGCGCCATGGCATACCTGCGGGTATCGCTATTATCAACCACAATTGCTGCGGCAGTTGTGTTAATTGTCGGTAGCACTATGGACATTACTGGTGTAACTGCATGGATTATTTTCCTTGTTATTGCACTTCCACTCAATATCAAATCATTCAGACAGCATTTTATCAGTCGTCCCCTGCTAAAAGTTTATCGCGGTATCATGCCTGAGATGTCTTCTACAGAAAAAGAAGCCATTGAAGCAGGTACCACGTGGTGGGAAGCAGATTTGTTTGCCGGTAACCCTAACTGGAGCAAATTACATAACTATCCAAAAGCGCGTTTAACTGCCGATGAACAAGCATTCCTAGATGGCCCGGTTGAAGAAGTGTGTAAAATGCTCAATCAACACGAAGTGTCGCATGTGCTAGGTGACTTGCCACAAAATATTTGGCAGTTCTTAAAAGATCACGGCTTCTTCGCAATGATCATCAAGAAAAAGTACGGTGGTCTTGAATATTCAGCTTATGCCCAATCATGCGTATTACAAAAACTTGCTGGTGTAAGTAGCGAACTTGCATCAACAGTAGGTGTACCTAACTCCCTAGGCCCTGGTGAGTTGTTACAACACTATGGTACTAAAGCTCAGCAAGATCATTACTTACCTCGTTTAGCTAAAGGCATAGACGTGCCTTGTTTTGCATTAACAAGCCCTGAAGCAGGTAGTGATGCAGGCTCAATCCCTGACTTTGGTGTGGTGTGTAAAGGTGAGTTCCAAGGCGAAGACGTTTTAGGTATGAAACTGACCTGGAACAAACGCTATATTACGCTTGCCCCTGTTGCGACTGTATTAGGTCTTGCATTTAAACTACGCGACCCAGAGCACCTATTAGGTGACAAAGAAGAATTAGGCATCACTTGTGCGTTGATCCCAACAGAAATTCCGGGTGTTGAAACCGGTCGTCGTCATTTCCCATTGAACTGCATGTTCCAAAATGGTCCAACACGCGGTAACGAAGTGTTTGTGCCATTAAGCTTCATTATTGGTGGACCCGATATGGCCGGTCAAGGTTGGAGAATGCTAGTTGAGTGTTTATCAGTCGGTCGCGGTATTACCCTGCCATCAAACTCAGCCGGTGGCGTTAAAACCGCGGCGGTAGCAACCGGTGCTTATGCGCGTATTCGTCGCCAGTTTAAATTACCAATTGGCAAGTTAGAAGGAATTGAAGAGCCGATGGCACGGATCGGAGGTAATGCTTACCTTATGGACGCTGTGGCGACATTAACCACTACCGCCATCGATTTAGGTGAAAAACCTTCCGTTGTTTCTGCCATCGTTAAGTATCACTTAACTGACAGAATGCAGAAGTGTGTCATTGATGCGATGGATATTCACGGTGGTAAAGGTGTCTGTCTTGGCCCGAATAACTATTTAGGCCGTGGCTACCAAGCCGCGCCAATTGCGATTACCGTAGAAGGTGCCAACATTCTGACTCGTTCGATGATCATTTATGGACAAGGCGCAATACGCTGCCACCCATATGTATTGGCCGAAATGGAATCAGCATTTGATACCGATGCCAATCGTGGTTTAGCTAACTTTGACGCAGCGATATTTGGCCATATTGGCTTTGCAACATCAAACTTCATTCGTAGTTTCTGGATGGGCTTAACCTCATCTCGTTTTACTAACAGCCCTTACTCAGATAAAACCAAACGTTACTATCAACAGATGAACCGTTTCAGTGCTAACTTAGCATTACTATCTGATTTAGCGATGGCAACACTGGGTGGCAACCTAAAACGTAAAGAACGTATTTCTGCTCGTTTAGGTGACTTATTGAGTCAATTATATCTCACGTCAGCCACCTTAAAGCGTTATCAAGATGATGGCCGTTTAACTGAAGATTTACCCTTAGTTCAATGGGCGGTAGAAGATTCACTCTATAAGTTGCAAGATTCGTTAGATGACTTACTTAATAACTTCCCAATGGGCTTAGGCATTGCACTTCGTGCGGTTATCTTCCCATTCGGTCGTCCGATTATGCGTCCTAGTGATGTATTAGATCATAAAGTGGCTAAGATAATGCAAACACCGTGTGCTAGCCGTGACCGTTTAGGTAAAGGCCAGTTCTGGACTCCATCTGAGTTCAATGCTGTCGGTATCCAAGAACAAACGTTCAAAGATATCATTGCCGCAGAGCCACTGTATGACAAAGTCTGTAAAGCTGCTGGTAAACGTCTACCATTTATGTGGTTAGACAAAGTTGCTGCAGAAGGTAAAGCGCTTGGTGTGTTAAGCGACAGCGAAATCGCTTTACTTGAACGAGCTGAAATTGGCCGTCTGAAATCAATTAACGTTGATGATTTCGATACCAATGAACTTCGAGCACAACTTGCCCCGAAAGCGAAGCAAGAAAAAGCAGCCTAGCTGTTAGGGTCTGTTGATCTTTCAAGGTTGTTTTTGCAGCGAATTGTTGGCCATTACTTAAACATGATCTATAAGGCAGAGGCTTTGTAGTGTAGTTATTCTACATTAAAAGCCGATAGCCCAGTAGAAATGGCCAACAAACGCTGCCCGGAGGGTTCGGCTAAAAACGTTTTACTCTTTGTTGAGTGAATTTTGCTTAGGTTGCTAGGCAGCAGTCCACTCGCCTCGATTAAAACGTTTTTATCTCGAACAAAATTTAACCAGCAAAGATCAACAGACCCTAAGTTAAAGCCTAAATAAAAAGGGTAAAGCGCAAGCTTTACCCTTTTTTATTGCTACAAATAATGATCTCGAAAAAGGATGAACATGAAGCACCTCACCGGATTACAATTAATGCAAGCCATGCTCAATGGCGATATCCCTGCCCCTTCAATTACGCAAACCATACCAATGACCGCCATTGAAGTGAGCGAAGGCGCTGTGACTTTTGAAGCCCATGCAGATGAACGTCATTTAAACCCTATGGGCGGTGTTCACGGTGGCTTTGCTGCAACGGTTATGGACACAGTAACGGCCTGCGCGGTTCATTCAGCACTTCCAGCTGATGTCAGTTATTCAACCATTGATTTGAACGTTAAAATGGTACGCCCTGTTCCACAAAATCAACGTTTAATCGCAAAGGGTAGCTTAATGAACTTATCAAAATCGTTAGGTATTGCTGAAGCTACTTTGACAACTGAAGACGGTAAATTACTGGCGACGGCAACCGCGACGTGCTTAATTATCCGAGGTGCATAGCATCTCTTAATCTATTGAAGAAACATCCAGTCACCTCGTCGTAACCGATAAAAAATCGCAGTTATCATTAAATAGGTCATTAAATCGGACATTAAAACGACAAGAAACCGCAACCTAAACAGCAAAAAAAAAGCCAGTCAGAAATGACTGGCTTTGGTGCACTTTCAAATTAAGTGATTATTCTTTATTTAACTCTATTTCTAACTGTTTTGCCACCGCTTGGGGTGAGCTGCTATTGCGGGCAAACAAGCTATAAGCAACAGGAATAACAATTAAGGTAAAGAATGTTGCCAGTAAAATGCCTGATAACACCACTACACCAATCACAAAACGAGTTTCAGCCCCTGCGCCACTGGATAACACTAATGGAATGGCTCCTGCAGCAGTGGTAATACCTGTCATTAAAATGGGCCGTAAACGTTGTGTCGAAGCTTGAAGAATGGCTTGTTGAAACTCAACACCTCGGTCTCGTAATTGATTGGCAAATTCAACAATTAAAATACCGTTTTTAGCCGCTAAACCAACCAGCATAATAATGCCAATCTGGCTGTAAATATTGATACTTTGTCCGGTAAGCCACAAGCCAATTAAGGCCCCAAGGGTGGCTAATGGTACGGTTAACATAATCACCATGGGGTGAACGTAGCTTTCAAACTGGGCGGCTAGGACTAAAAACACAATACCAAGCGCCAATAAGAAGACAAAGTTCATCGAGTTACCCGATTCTTGGTAATCTAATGATGGCCCTTTATAGCTAATCACGGCCTCTGCTGGTAGATAGGTCACCGCAAGCTGGTTGAGATAATCTAACGCTTCACCTAAGCTATAATCGGCTGCCAAATTGGCTTCCAAGGTAATAGCACGCATTCGATTGTAGCGATTTAACGAACTGGCATCGGCAAACTCCTCAATCGAGACTAAGTTCGATAACGGGATCAGCTCTTGTGAACGTTCAGAACGAACATAAATGTTCTCCATATCCGTCGCCGTACTTTGATTCTCGCGATTACCTTCCACAATCACATCATACTCTTCCCCATCGCGCATAAAAGTCGTGACCAAGCGCGAACCGAGCATTGATTCTAATGTTCGGCCAATATGAGAAATTGACACGCCTAAATCGGCTGCACGATCACGGTCAATCACGACTCTCAACTGAGGCTTAGTTTCTTGGTAATCGTGATCTAAACCAATGAGTTTATGATTTTCTTTGGCTTTCTCAAGCATAATGTCACGCCATTCAGCCAACTCTTCATAGCTAGGGCCACCAATCACAAATTGTACCGGCTTACCCACACCTCGGCCAAAGGCTTGGCGCATTATGGGAAATGCACGAATACCGGCTAAATCTGACAAACGCTTACGAATATCAACAATAATCTCATTGGCACTGCGACGCTCGGCCCAATCTTCAAGCACGATAATGGCCATGCCATTCGAAAAGTCAGATGTGGTACCAAAACCACGAGGCGCACGGATAAGTAGACGTTTAATTTCACCACTTTCAACCAAAGGCATTAAGCGGCCTTCGACTTCATCCATGTATTTTTCAATGTATTCAAAGCTGGCGCCTTGAGGGCCATTGACCATTAAAAACATCGAACCGCGGTCTTCTTGTGGGGCAAATTCTTGAGGGATTTTACTCATTAATAAACCACTTAATGCAAACGATATCAGTACGATTAATGACACTAAAACAGGTCGCTTAACCCCTGCCTGCAAGCTTATCAAGTACCAGCCCGATATCTTGCTCATCATTTTATCAATTTGTTTAACGAGCCAAGGATCTTGTGCTGCGGGCTTCAATAACTTTGAGCACATCATCGGGCTTAGTGTTAACGCCACAATACTGGAAAAAATCACTGCCGCACTCATGGTGACCGCGAACTCTTTAAACAACTTGCCTAAATCGCCCTCTAAGAAAGTAATAGGCATAAATACAGCTACCAGTACCAAAGTCGTTGCCACAATAGCAAAGCCCACTTCACGTGCGCCTAGAAAAGCCGCTTTAAGAGGAGAATCACCTTCTTCAATTCGTCGATGGATATTCTCTAACATCACAATGGCATCATCGACCACCATACCAATGGCGAGGATCATCGCCAGCAAGGTTAATAAGTTGATGGTGTAACCCAGTGCATATAGCACAATGAAGGTTGCAAGCAAAGACACAGGAACAGTAATGGCCGGTATTAACATGGCTCGAACAGAGCCTAAAAACAGATAAATCACGATAATAACTAGCACCATAGCAATAAACAGGGTTTTATATACTTCATCAATTGATGCTTCAATAAACACTGAGCTGTCGTAAGATCGCTTAATTTGCATACCGGCCGGCAATGTCGGGTTGAGTTTATCTACCAAGGCATTGGCGGCGCGTGCGACCTCAAGGGTGTTAGCGGTAGATTGTTTACTGACCCCTAAACCAATCATGGCTTCTTTGTTACCGCGGAAGATAATCCGTTCTTCTTCAGAACCAATTTCCACCTTGGCAACATCACTTAATTTAACTAAGTAACCGTCCTCACCTTGCTTGATCACTAAGTTAGAAAAATCTTCTGCGGTTTTAAATACCCGATCTAAGCGTACGGTAAAATGACGATCTTTTGATTCAATAGACCCTGCAGGCAGTTCAACGTTTTCTGAACGTAATGCGTCTTCTACATCTGCTACGGTCAAATTACGTGAAGCTAATGCTTGGCGATCAATCCAAATGCGCAGTGCATAGACTTTGCCGCCACCTAAGCGCAAGGTTGACACGCCATCAATCACCGAAAAACGGTCAACTAAATAACGATTAGCGTAATCAGTCAACTGCAAGATATCCATTTGATCAGATACTAGATTAAGCCACATGATCACTTCATCACTGCCATTGGCTTTGTAAATGGAGGGTGTGTCAGCTTCTTCTGGGAGCTGCTCTAATAAACCAGAAATGCGGTCGCGAACATCATTGGTCGCGGCCTCAATATCACGATTAATATCAAATTCAATGGTGACACTAGAACGGCCATCACGGCTCGAAGAACTAATATGACGGATCCCTTCTACGCCACTGATCTTGTCTTCAATTAATTGAGTAATTCGACTCTCAACAACCGAAGCACTGGCACCACGGTAGCTGGTTTCAACCGACACAATTGGCGGATCAATATTCGGGTATTCGCGCAAGGGTAATTTATCGAAAGACACTAAGCCTAAAACAATCAATAAAATACTAATTACAGAGGCAAAGACCGGCCTTTTAACCGATAAGTCAGTTAAGATCATGCCGCCGTCTCCAGCATATCAACTTGGACAAACTTAAAGTTTTCAGCCTGCTGAACTTGAACCTTATCGCCTGGACGAACTTTCAGAATACCGCGAATAATCACTTGTTGACCCACCTCGAGCCCTGCGGTGATTTCAACCCAGCCACGGGTCCGAATACCTAAGGTCACTTTTTGCTGTTCTACTTGATTTTCCGCATTAACCACATACACATAATGCTTATTTTGAATTGGGATAATGGCCGCTTCGGGTAACAATAACGCTTCACGACTTTGTTTAATCAGTCGAACTTTCATTAACATACCGGGCAGCAACTTATATTCATCATTTGGCAACACTGCTCGCACCATGACAGCACGGGTATCTGGGTTAACGCGGCTATCAATCGAGGAAACAACCCCTTTGAAAATGCTATCGGGATATGCAACCGCTCTGGCTTCGACTAATTTACCTGGCTGTAATTCTTGGATAAAACGTTCTGGGACAGAAAAATCGAGTTTAATTTTACTGACATCATCTAAGGTACTAATTTGCTCACCAGGGGTGACTAAGCTGCCGACACTCACTTGGCGTAGGCCTAACCTACCTGCAAATGGCGCTTTAATGGTGCGGTCATTGAGCGCGGCTTTGGCTTGTTGCACTTCAGCACGCGTGGTATCGATTAAACTTTGTAACCGGTCTCGTTCTAATTCAGCAATGGTCTTGCTGGTAACAAGTGTGCTGATGCGATCAAACTCACGCAGATTTTCAACTAATTTAATCTCAGTTACCGCCACTTTGGCTTTATGTTCATCATTTCTCAATTGAACTAAAAGGGCACCTTTTTCAACCGAATCGCCATCTTTAAAATTAATTTGTGTGACAATTTCAGCGATTTTGGATGTAACGATAATAGATTCATACGCTTTGCCTGTGCCTAAAGCCTCTACTTCATCACGAATAGGCATAATGACTACCTTCGCCACCACGACATTGGGTATGGGCCTTGGACGCTGAGCGATGGCTTCTTCAGGAGACATAAAATAGTAAACCGACAGTGCAATTAACACTAGGGCTATCAATACGAGTATCTTTTTCATTGCAGTCCGTCACCATCAAAGGTTAAATGAATTATAGTTATGATTTTTTATCTAATGTGATTGTACTTGGCAATAAATCTACAGCAAGGTATTTTAATTCTGTTTACAAGGCACTAATATAGTCAACAAATAGTTCATTTAATTAACCTACTCATACTATTAGTCAGTTATAGCCAATTAAACTTGAGTTTATGCATTTAAATATATTTTTATGCAGCATTTGACTATAGGAGCAATACAGAACAGCGACCGACGACACATGTTGTGACAAATGGTCGGCCTAGAGGATGGGGATCGGCCAATAAAAAAGAGACGCGAATAGGCGTCTCTTTTAGGCTAACTCTATTGATTGAAACTTAACGGACTTTACGATCTTCATCCATTATGTCAGAGATAACATTATACACTTCGGTAATCGACTCATCAGATAATGGTGTGTCTTCTACATCATGTAACATAATTTTGGTTTGATTCGCATCATCAGTTTCTTTTAGCAGTAAACGATAATTGCCTTTTTTCAGTGACAGTTTTTGCTCGCCCCATAAAGAGCTCCAGAAACCACCGCTTTGTTCTAAATTAATGTAAAACAAACCTTTGCTGTTATCCATATCCACAACGTCAAAGCCAATTTCTGGGAGTACTAAACGTAGACGATCCCATACAGACTTATAGTTTGCATCGGCTAACCAGTAGGCAGATTGCCCTTCTTTAGATTGGATTAAGTCAACTTTAATACCAAGACTTTGTTGAATACGCGCAGCGCGAATGGCTTGATCACGTTTAATGCTCATATAAGCAATGGCATTATTTAACATATCTGTGGTAAAACGACGTTTATCTTCACCACTTAATAATATTTTCTGGTCTTTATCATCATAGAACTCTTGATGTTCAACTAAATCCATCTCGACAGAGCCTGAACGACCATGAGGTCTCACATCCACTTGGTAACGGTACCGTTGACGAAGTTGATACACTTTGTCACTGCCCCACCAATTAGATTCAATGATTTCATTATTTTCAATCCAATCTGTTTCAATAAAACCCGCATCCATATCTTCGCTACGAATAGCGATATTATTTTTGGCTAGATAACCATCAATCACATCAAAAATTTCTTGTTTTAAATCAGTGGTACCCGCAATCGAATCAATCACGACGCGGATCTTGTCACTACTTTCTTCGATGTGTGTGCCTTCGGCCATTGGCAATACTTGCAATGGCGCACGAATATCAAGATTTTTTCCCACTAGTTGTTTGTTCACCTGATTACCCACAGCAGGGATATCATATTCTTTGCTGTAAGTCGGCGAATTCAAGCCCTGTGGCATGGTTAATACGGGTACGGTTTTAGCATTAACAAAATCATCATTGCCATTGGCTTGACGACGATCTAATGGCGTACTGCAAGCTGTAATAGTTGCAACCAGAAGTAACGGAGTGACTTTCTTTAACATGAATTTATTCTACCTCAATATGAGCTTGTTTCATTGCTTCTACTAACAGACCATGAAACTGCTCAGAAAGTTCAGTTAAAGGTAAGCGAATATGACCATTCGCAATTAAGCCCATTCGATGAACAGCCCATTTTACTGGGATCGGATTGGCTTCACAGAATAAAGACCGATATAAAACCGCTAAGGGTTGATCGATTGTTGCGGCTAATTGTGCATTTTTAGCTAATGCAGCATCACACATGGCTTTAAACGCATGTGGCACAATATTATTGGCGACAGAAATAACACCATTACCGCCAAGTAATAAAAACTCGCGCGCGGTAGCATCATCACCGCTGTAAAGTAAAAAATCATTGCCACATAATTCGCGTAAACGTGCCACACGGCTAACATCGCCAGTGGCTTCTTTTACGCCAATAATATTACTGACAGTTGATAATTCAGCCACGGTTTCGGGTTTCATATCCACCGCCGTTCGGCCAGGAACATTATAAAGAATTTGCGGAATGTCAGTACTGGCAGCAACGGCTTTATAATGGGCAATAAGCCCCTTTGGCGAAGGCTTATTGTAATAAGGCGTCACGCCCAGCATGGCTGCTACACCTGACTTTTGCATGGCTTTGGTTAATTCAATCGCTTCTGCAGTGGCATTGGCGCCATTGCCACCAATAACAGGAATACGACCTGATGCAAACTTAACCGTTTGGCTAACAACTGCCGCGTGTTCTGCCATCGGCAAGGTCGCTGACTCACCTGTAGTACCGACCGCGACAATAGCATCAGTACCTTGTTCTATATGAAACTCAACCAGTCGTTCAAGACTCGTATAATCTACTGTGCCATCACTATGCATTGGTGTGATTAAGGCTACGATGCTTCCGTTTATCATCTATCTTCCCCACTGTTTCAGGATTCGCTATGTTACTGATGCCAACCACTAATGACAAGCGCTACGGTAACCATAATTTGAAATAAATCATTTCTACTATTAATTGCAACGTAACCTAGCATCTTTGTCTCACTAGCGCTAAAAAATAATCATAATTTTGTGAATGATATAGGTTACTATATTGAGGTGTTTAACTGAACAATGATAGCATTATCATCCGCATCAAAACTTACATGCTTATGCATAAGTTTTCGCTCTAAGATATCAAAAAGTGAGGAATATCGATGACCCATTATCTGGTCGTTACGGCAATGGGCGCAGATCGCCCAGGATTAGTGAGTCGTTTAACGCGTTTAGCGAGTGAGTGTGATTGCGATATAGTCGACAGTCGTATGGCATTATTTGGTAATGAATTTACCCTAATTATGATGATATCGGGCTCTTGGTCAGCGATAACAAAAATTGAAAGCTTATTGCCGGCGTTAAGTGTTGAACTTGAACTTATGACCGTGATGAAGCGTACGGCTAAACATACTCCGAAAAATTTTGTGTCTCGTATTGAAGTCATTTTCAATGGTGAAGATCAACGCGGTACGATGAAAAGCATCACTCAGTTTTTAGCGGACAGAAGCCTCGATTTAGCGGCGGTACGCTCCCATGCCGATGACAACAACAATCTTAAAACCCAGTCAATTTTATTAGCGATCAATATCCCCGACAAAGTGAATTTATTAACACTCGAACAAGACATTCATGCACTGGCAGAGTCAATGTCGTTAGAGTGCAGCATTAAACGGATGCAAGGTATTGCAGCGCCTTAACATTCAAATATGGTGCGCAACAGATTATAAGGTGCCTAACAGAATTAATACCTTCATATTGACACGATTGCAGTGAACTTAGCTGATCATTTCTACGCAGAAACGGCAACTTATAACATCAAGGACATCCAATGAATACATTGAACGTTGGCGATACAGCGCCAAATTTTAGCTTGCTAAATCAAGCAGGTGAAACGGTCTCATTACAAAAAACACTGACCAAAGGCTCTGTGTTAGTGTATTTTTACCCTAAGGCGTCAACCCCAGGTTGTACGGTTCAAGCTCAAGGTCTGCGTGATATTAAAGCGGAATTGGATGCACTTAATGTTGTCGTTCTTGGTGTTAGCCCCGATACACCAAAGAAGCTTACAAACTTCATCAATAAACAAGAATTGAACTTCACCCTACTCGCTGATGAAGACCACGCTGTATGTGAAAAGTACCATGTATGGCAATTGAAGAAGTTCATGGGTAGAGAGAGTATGGGCGTAGTTCGTACAAGTTTCCTTATCGATGAAGAAGGTAATGTTGAGCATATATTCAACAAATTCAAAACTAAAGATCACCACGAAGTAGTTTTAGATTACTTGAATAGCAAGTAGTCGATTAATTGCGCTACTGGGTGTCTGGTCTAAAATACCTTGTTAACAAAAAAGGCTTAGCTACGGCTAAGCCTTTTTGCATTAATACCGCTGAGGCTAATATCATGAGTATTACTTTGCTTTGGCATCTTCTGCCATAGTGGCCTCAGCGGCAGTATCACGTGTAGCGCCGTCAACGTGATCAGGCCGCATCTTTAACCTTTATTCTAAACACCTTATTGATTGTGGCTTGTTCCGCTAATTCTGTAGATCACTCGCTGGACTCTTGCGGCACGAATTCAGCGGCTCCTTCCGCTAATAAACGGCCTTTTTCATCTGCTTCAAACTGAGCAAGCTCTTCTTCTTTACGACGAGCCTTGTCAATGCCACGCTGCTCAGCTTCTTGTGCTTCACGAATAGCTCTGGCTTTGGCAGCCGCTTTAGCTTCTGCGTCTGCTAACGCTTTAGCCTGTCGCTCGCCTTCTTCATCTAATGCGCGCTGGATAATAGCTAGCTCTTGCGCTTCTTGCGGCAACAAGCTAATCAGTTCAATTCCAACGGGGAAATCATTAAAATCAACCCCAGAGACAATTTTCACTTTACCTTCCTTAGTTAAGTAAACTAAAGGCATCGCAGTTTCGCCGTAGCGTTTTTTGAACTGCTCAATGGTAAAGTTTTCGGTAATGTTAGTGCTTTTTAACACCGCCCCCTTTGCCATTAAGCTGGCAATTTTGGCGTACGAAATATTTTCACCAAACAAAGATAAACGTTTTAGATAGGATTCCGATAACTGATGACGTGCACTCGCACTGTCGGCATTATTCAAGCCATAGACTTTTTCAGTGCCGATTAAGTCTTGGAAATGGAAGATCACCAAGGGATTTAACTGACGATAAGGTGACATAACTAGCACCCGTCCTATGCCACTTAAGTCCAAAAAGTTGGATGCATGTTCCGAGGCCGGATTGCCGAAATAGACTGGGATATTGTTCATACGTGCTTGGCGAATATTGTCCCAGTTATTGTCGGCTAAAATAACCTTGATATTTTTCGAAATTAAAATGGAAGCCAATTCACGGGAAAACTTAGAGGCTCCGAACATCAACAAGCCCTGATTTGAACCTTCTTTAACCCCTAAAAATGCCGCCCAACGCCCTGCCGTTAAACTTTGGACCACCACAGTACCAATAATGATCAAGAACACGAGGGGGACAATTGAACTCGCCCCTTCTAACCCAACTGACTCTAACTTAATCGCAAATAGCGATGAAATGGCCGCGGCAACAATACCGCGCGGGGCCACCCAACTTAAAAACCATTTATCATTGGATGATAAATTTGTGCCTAAGCCTGAAACCCAAATACTCAATGGCCGGGCGATAAACATCACCACCAATAAAACCCCGAGGCCACCAAAGCCAAGATCCAGCATCGCATTCGAATCAAGTCGCGCCGCTAATAAAATAAATAATGCCGAAATGAGTAATACGGTTAGGGTCTCTTTAAACTCGAGAATATCCGCTATATCGACCCCTCTCATGTTAGCTAGCCAAATACCCATAACCGTTACGGTTAATAATCCCGACTCTTCTTGGAGAATGTTTGAGCCAACAAAAATGCCTAACATAATGGTCAGTACTGCGGTGTTACGAAGATAATGGGGAAACACGTTTTTACGGATTGCGATACCGGTCAAAAAACCTGCAGCAGCGCCCAAGCCAAACCCGAGCAGTAACGTGAGTCCAAGAGCATGTAGCATATGGGTGGTCGGATCCGCTGTGACCGCAATATATTCAAAGACAAGTACCGCTAATATTGCACCAATGGGATCAATAACGATCCCTTCCCACCGTAAAATACTGGCTAAATTGGCTTTAGGTTTTACGGTACGCAACATAGGGACAATCACTGTCGGCCCAGTGACCACCACTAATGCACCAAATAGCATGGCGATGGTCCAGTCAAAACCGAGAATAAAATGTGCTGCAGGGGTGATACAAAACCAGGTAATAAAAGCACCAATCGTAACAAGATGCGTAACCATACGTCCGTGCTCTTTAATTTCTTTAAAGTTAAGCGTTAATGCGCCTTCAAAAAGAATAACGGCCACACCTAAAGAAATAATCGGGAAGAGTAAATCACCGAAAATCTCATCTGGGTCTAACACGCCTAAACCAGGCCCTAACAGTAAACCACATAATAACAGTGGTAAAATTGCTGGCAAACGCAGCTTCCAGCCAACCCATTGACACAAAAGTGACAGTACACCAATTAATGCCAACATACCGGTGATGTGTTCAACCATAATTATTTCCTTTTATATTACCGTTATCACCACAGATTGACTTTGTCAGCGATCTGTTTCATGTGCATACATGAATGATAAATAATTGTCTCGCTTGTTAATTGCTAACGTTCAAGCGAACAAGACTAAAAATAAACTGAGTGTATTTAATGGATCACAACAACAAAGCCGTTTCCTTAATTAGTGTCTTTTTAATGACACATAAATGTCTTTACACTCATCAGCATTAGGTCAAACAAATTGAGCATATAACATCCTAATTTGTCTATGGGAGCAAGCATTCTTTTGGCGTATATAATAGTTTCGCAATATTTAACAAAAAGAGAAAGCATTTTATATAACATATTGATTTAATTAAATAGTGTTCTTTTTGTGCCCTATTTAGGCCTTTATTTATCAATAAAAGTGAAAAAACCTCGGACATGCCAAGGTTTTTATGTGATAAACAGCGTCTGTGGTTATTGAGGGATCCTCACTTTACCCTCCATTAATACCCGCGCGCTTCGACTCATAATGGCTTTTTTGACTTGCCATTGTCCATCGACTAATTGCGCTTGCGCGCCCACTCGTAGTGTGCCCGATGGGTGTCCAAAACGCACCGCACTCAGCTCACCTCCCCCCGCGGCAACATTTACTAATGTGCCGGGAATGGCTGCTGCAGTGCCAATCGCCACCGCGGCGGTGCCCATCATCGCATGGTGCAGTTTACCCATAGATAATGCCCTAACGACCAGGTCGATATCTGTGGTTGTCACACTTTTGCCACTTGATGACACATAGTCAGCGGCAGGCGCAACAAAAGCCACTTTAGGCGTATGTTGACGAGCTGCCGCTTCATCAATATGACTGATCAAGCCCATTTTTAACGCACCATAAGCACGAATGGTTTCAAACATGGCTAAGGCTTTATCATCATTATTAATGTCATCTTGCAGCTCAGTACCTTGATACTGAATATCGGCTGCGTTAATGAAAATCGTTGGAATGCCCGCATTGATCATGGTGGCTTTAAAGCTCCCCACGCCTGGTACTTCAAGTTGATCAACCACGTTACCCGTTGGAAACATAGCCCCATCACCGTCAGCAGGATCAATAAACTCCACTTGCACTTCAGCCGCAGGAAAGGTCACCCCATCAAGTTCAAAATCACCGGTTTCTTGTACTTCACCGTTGGTGATCGGTACATGAGCAATAATAGTTTTGTGAATATTGGCTTGCCAAATACGCACGATTGCCGTGCCATTTTCAGGCACTCGGCTTGGATCGATTAGACCATTACTGATAGCAAACGAGCCGACAGCCGCGGTTAAATTACCGCAGTTTCCGCTCCAATCAACAAACGGCTTATCAATCGATACTTGACCAAATAAATAGTCCACATCGTGATCAGCTTGAGTACTTTTGGATAAGATAACCGTTTTACTGGTACTTGAAGTGGCGCCGCCCATGCCATCTGTGTGTTTACCGTAAGGATCGGGACTGCCAATCACTCGCAGTAATATTGCATCACGCTCAGCACCCGCCACTTGAGCGGCTGCAGGCAAGTCGGTTAGACTGAAAAACACCCCTTTACTGGTGCCGCCGCGCATATACGTCGCTGGAATTTTTATTTGTGGTAAATGAGCCATCACATATTCCTAAAATAACAAAAGGCCAAACCGGTAGCGTATCAATAAGCTAATAAGCTACCAATTGAATAAGGCACTGAAACGAAATAGTTATCCCGAGTGCAGGTTAGTTCGTGCCGTTGGCTAAAAAGTCCTGAGCAAAACGTTGTAATACCCCACCAGCTTCATAAATTGACAACTCTTCGCCAGTATCAACACGACACTTAACTGGAATGATCACTTGCTCACCGTTTTTGCGGGTCATGATCACATTTAACATCGCGCCCGGCTTGGGGTCACCCACAACATCATAGGTTTCTGTGCCATCGATATGATAAGTATGTCGATTATGGCCTGCAGTGAACTCTAGCGGTAGCACGCCCATACCGACTAAGTTAGTACGGTGAATACGCTCAAAGCCTTCAGCAACAATCACTTCAACCCCAGCAAGACGCACACCTTTAGCAGCCCAGTCACGTGACGAACCTTGGCCATAGTCTGCACCAGCAATAATAATCAGTGGTTGCTTACGTTCCATATAGGTTTCAATCGCTTCCCACATGCGAGTGACTTGGCCTTCAGGCTCAATGCGTGCCAAGGAGCCTTGCTTAATCTTGCCGTTCTCCTGCACCATTTCGTTAAACAGTTTAGGGTTAGCAAAGGTGGCACGCTGCGCAGTTAAGTGATCGCCGCGATGGGTAGCATAAGAGTTAAAATCTTCTTCTGGCAAGCCCATTTTGTGCAAATAAGCGCCGGCTGCACTGTCGAGCATAATCGCGTTTGATGGCGATAAATGATCTGTGGTGATGTTGTCACCCAGCACGGCTAATGGCCGCATACCTTTCATGGTGCGCTCACTGGCTAATGCGCCGTCCCAATAGGGTGGACGACGAATATAGGTAGTTTGTGGTCGCCAATCGTATTGCGGATTAATGTGACTGCCGTATTCCACTTTAATATCAAACATTGGCTCATAGACTTTGCGAAATTGCTCAGGCTTAACGCTTGCTTTGACAACCGCGTCTATTTCTTCATCATTTGGCCAAATGTCTTTTAAGGTGACTTCTTGGCCTTGGTTATCGATGCCTAAGATATCTTTTTCAATATCAAAACGAATGGTACCGGCTATTGCATAAGCAATGACCAAGGGTGGTGAGGCTAAAAATGCTTGCTTGGCATAGGGATGAATACGGCCGTCAAAATTACGATTGCCCGACAACACTGCGGTAGCGTATAAGTCGCGATCAATCACTTCTTGTTGAATAACTGGATCAAGCGCGCCGCTCATGCCGTTACACGTGGTACAAGCAAAACCGACAATACCAAAACCTAAGTTTTCAAGCTCAGGCAATAAACCTGCTTCTTCTAAATACAATTGCACCGCTTTAGAACCAGGCGCAAGCGATGATTTCACCCAAGGTTTACGTAATAAACCACGCGCATTAGCATTGCGAGCCAATAAACCGGCGGCAATCATGTTGCGCGGGTTACTGGTGTTAGTACAACTGGTAATGGCGGCAATAATCACCGCGCCGTCGGGCATTTTACCGGGTTCGTTTTCAACCACGCCACTAATGCCACGTGCCGCTAATTCTGAAGTGGGTACCCGACTGTGTGGATTAGACGGGCCGGCAATGTTACGACCCACTGAAGACAAGTCAAAGTGCAGTACGCGCTCATACACAGCATGAGTTAAGGTATCAGCCCATAAACCCGCTTGTTTCGCATAGGTTTCAACCAATTTAACTTGCGCGTCTTCACGGCCGGTTAACGTCAAGTAATCAATGGTTTGTCTGTCGATATAAAACATCGCCGCAGTGGCGCCGTATTCTGGCGTCATATTGGTAATAGTGGCGCGATCGCCCAAGGTTAAATGAGTGGTTCCTTCACCATAAAACTCAAGATACGATGACACGACTTTTTGCGCACGTAAGTATTCCGTTAATGCCAGTACAATATCGGTAGCAGTAATGCCAGGTTGCGGTTTACCCGTGACTTCAACACCGACGATTTCCGGTAAACGCATGTAAGATGCCCGCCCGAGCATGACGCTTTCAGCTTCTAAACCACCCACACCAATGGCTATAACGCCTAACGCATCCACATGAGGCGTATGGCTGTCGGTGCCGACTAAAGTATCAGGAAACGCTACGCCATTAAGCGAATGTACCACTGGTGACATACGCTCTAAGTTAATTTGGTGCATGATGCCGTTACCCGGTTGGATAACATCGACATTTTTAAACGCCGTTTTGGTCCAGTTAATAAAGTGGAATCTGTCTTCATTACGACGGTCTTCAATGGTACGGTTTTTTTCAAATGCGTCTTTTTCAAAACCGGCATGCTCTACCGCTAGCGAGTGATCAACAATTAATTGGGTCGGTACCACAGGGTTCACTTTTGATGGGTCGCCGCCTTTTTCAGCAATGGCATCACGCAGACCCGCTAAGTCGACCAATGCAGTTTGGCCTAAAATATCATGACACACCACACGGGCGGGATACCACGGAAAGTCGAGGTCACTTTTGCGTTCAATCAGCTGCTTTAACGAATCAGTAAGCGTGTCAGGCGAACAACGGCGGACTAAGTTTTCGGCAAACACCCGTGAACAATAAGGCAGTTTGGCATAGGCACCAGCCTCAATAGCATCAACGGCTTCTTGAGTATCAAAGTAGTCTAATTTTGTGCCTGGTAAAGGTTTACGATAATCAGTATTCATAGCAAGATCCACAGTTAATTGGGTGATCGATATTCAGTTAGCGTTTATCGATAATCGACAAAAACCGAGTCATCATGATGACTCGACGATCAAATTAGCGTTGGCTGATAGGCTCCACTTTACGAGGCTCACTTCCAACATAATCTGCACTTGGACGAATAATGCGGTTGTTCGAGCGCTGCTCCATCACATGCGCCGCCCAACCGGTTAAACGTGAACAGACGAAAATGGGGGTAAATAACTTGGTAGGAATGCCCATAAAATAATAAGCCGAGGCATGGAAGAAATCCGCATTACAAAATAGCTTTTTGGTGTCCCACATAAACTCTTCACAGGCGACAGAAATGTCATATAGCGACGTATCACCATGCTCATGAGCCAGCTTTTCCGACCACCCTTTAATGATCACATTACGAGGGTCAGACTCGCTATAAACAGCATGGCCAAAGCCCATGATTTTTTCTTTACGTTCTAACATCAACGCCATTTGCACTTTTGCATCTGCTGGCGAGCTGAACTTTTGGATCATGTCCATCGCCGCTTCGTTAGCCCCCCCGTGTAGTGGGCCGCGTAATGTACCAATCGCACCAGTAACACAAGAATACATATCTGATAATGTTGAGGCACATACCCGTGCAGTGAAGGTTGAAGCGTTAAACTCATGCTCTGCATACAGGATCAACGACACATCCATTACCCGGCGATGTTGCTCAGAGGGTGTTTTACCGTGCAGTAGTTTGAGGAAGTGGCCGCCTAATGAGTCTTCATCAGTGGTGCAATCAATTTCTACACCATCATGGCTATAACGATACCAATAACACATGATGGCCGGGAATGCGGCTAACAAGCGGTTCGCGGCTTTATGTTGTTGAGTAAAATCCACTTCTGGCTCAAGGTTACCTAAAAATGAACACCCGGTACGCATTACATCCATTGGATGCACGTCGGCCGGAATAAGCTTAAGTACCGCTTTAAGTGCATCAGGTAAGTCACGCAGTGATTTCAAATCGGCTTTATAGGCTGATAATTGAGCTTGATTAGGCAGTTCACCGTTAAATAACAAATAAGCGACTTCTTCAAAGGTCGCGTTATCAGCTAAATCTGAGATATCATAACCACAATAAGTCAGACCTGAACCTGATTTGCCTACAGTACATAGTTTGGTTTCGCCAGCACTCTGACCGCGTAATCCTGCGCCTGATAATTTCTTGTCTACCATGATCTATTCCTTCTTATGCTTGTCGCGACTTCGCCGTACTCAATCGCGATTGTAGGGTATTTTTTTAATTATAATCGTGTTGCACTGTTTTGATGAAGTTGTTACTTGTTTTTGCCTTCAGCAAACAGGCTATCCAATTTTTGCTCATAATCGTGATAGCCTAAGTAATCATACAACTCCATTCGTGTCTGCATGGTCTCCACCACAGCTTTTTGGTCGCCATCGGTTAAAATTGCACTATAGACATTTTCAGCGGCTTTATTCATGGCTCGAAATGCACTCAATGGGTACAACACCATTGCCGCGCCCCACTCGCCTAATTGTTGCTTATTCCATAATTGGGTTTGGCCAAATTCAGTAATGTTGGCCAAAATAGGCACATCAAGCGCCTCAGCAAACGCTCGATAATGCGCTTCGGTTTCAATCGCTTCTGCAAAAATGCCGTCAGCACCGGCTGCCACATAGGCTTTGGCTCGTTCAATCGCCGCTTCTAAACCTTCTTGAGCAAACGAGTCCGTGCGCGCCATAATGAAAAAGTCAGGGTCAATACGGGCATCGACAGCCGCTTTAATACGGTCGACCATTTCGTCTACGGGAACGATTTCTTTATTGGGACGATGACCACAACGTTTTTGCGCCACTTGATCTTCCATGTGCACCGCGGCTGCACCGGCTTTTTCCATATCACGAATGGTTTTGGCAATATTAAATGCCCCGCCCCAACCAGTATCAATGTCCACCAGCAAAGGTAAATCACACGCTGAGGTAATGCGCTGTACATCCACTAGCACATCATTAAGTGAGGTCATGCCTAAATCAGGTAAACCATAAGACGCGTTTGCGACTCCACCACCGGATAAATATATTGCTTGATGACCCATTTTTTTTGCCATCATTGCAGTATAGGCGTTAATGGTACCGACAATTTGTAATGGCTTATTGTTGGCTAAGGCTTGACGAAATTTTTTACCTGCACTCATGTTATTTTCCTCTAGGCGGTTACGGTTATTCGCGTGGCTAGGCCACACTCAACAAGTTACAATAATTTGTGTTTGATATTATTTTTAGAATACATAATGTGGCGCCGCATCAGCATTTCGGCTAATTCCGCATCGCGGTTTGAAATGGCTTGAACTATGTGTTTGTGTTCATCATAGGCGGTGGTCACACGGGGGCCTGCCATGGCAAGTTGCACCCGATACATACGCACCAAGTGATAAATGCCATCAAAGAGCATTGAAATAAGGTGTTTGTTTTTACTGCCTAAAATAATGCGGTAGTGAAAGTCGACATCGCCAGCTTCTTGATAATACGACTCGCCCCCTTTGACCTCGTCAAAGTGCGATTGTAATAGCAGGTTTAGATCGGCAATTTCAGCATCGGTCATGTTCTTGGCCGCTAAACGCACGGCCATGCCTTCAAGTGATTCTCGTACTTGATATAACTCCATCAAACCGTTAGGGGTGAGCGCGACCACTCTTGCTCCTACATTGGCTTTACGCTCCACAATATGACAAGTCTCTAAGCGGTTAATCGCTTCACGGATCACCGCACGACTTACCGCATACTTTATCGACAATTCGGTTTCACTGAGCTTAGAACCGGCCTGGATCCGCCCTTCAACAATATCATCACGTAATGAAACAAACGTCTTATCTGCTGCGGTTATAGGTTGATTCATAATAAACCCTAGGCTATGTATTAGTCATAAGATAAACTTAGTTGTCGACAATATAGCAGTTTAATTGTGCATTTCAACCCCAAAATGCACTTTTTGTCGACAATTTCCCAATTAGCTATAAGCCATAACATATACCCCATCACTTATTTCTGCAGACAATGAGTAAAACCTTCTGCCTGCCCATGCTAATATTGCATCAAATAACATGGCTCAATACGACGTTGCCCATAATGTTACAACGAATGATGGCGCAACGAATAATGACACAAGCCTAAATGACAGGGTTTATGACTACTTGGTGATGCGATGTTCACTTAAGCATAGATAATGCTGATTTTTGATAATATAAGGGCCACTCGATGAGCCAACACTTAGCCAACCAGCTTGAGCTGATCCATTTATTTGTCCATGTCGTGAATGCCGGCGGGTTTTCATCTGCAGCACAAGAGTTACAATTGCCCATTGCAACGGTCAGTCGCAAAATTAGTAAGTTGGAGCAAAGCTTAAATACTCAGCTGATTATGCGCAGCACGCGTAAATTTCGCTTAACAGAGGAAGGCGGCGCATTATTTGATCGTTATCATCATGTGGTGACGCAATTTGATAGTATTTGTGGTCAAACCATAAACGAGCCACAAAGTACCTTACGGATCGCCACGCCTATTTCGATTACCTCGATGATATTAATGGAGGCCATCAATGACTTTTCAAAACTACACCCACATATCCAACTGCATATTAGCCAAAATAACAGCACCATAGATTTGATTGATGAAGGGGTCGACGTCGCCATAGTCGGTGGTGCACAGCCTGATTCATCGTGGGTGTCGACATCCTTGGGCGTATTAAACTATGGCCTGTATGCATCGCCTCGTTATTGTCAGCAATTAGCCGAGTTACGTCACCCGCAACAATTATCACATTATCAATTAATAAAAGTATGGCCGCTGTTTAACTGGACCTTAAAACATCACAGTGGTGAAGAGTATTATTACGATGGTTCAGCGAAATTGACCCTAGGTGATTTACATGGCGCGGTGCGTGCTGCCATGGGTGATGGCGGGATTTTATATGCCCCAGAACTCTTTGTTAAGCAAGCACTACACAATGGTGAACTCGTGCCTGTATTGCCAGAATGGGCTGGCGAGCATCGCCGCATCAGTATTCTGTATCATCAGCGCCGGCAGCAACCATTAAAAGTAAAATTATTTATTGAGTATCTTCAGCAACGTGCCGCCACTATCTTCGACTTATTTTGATTTGAATGTTTTTATTTGAATGGTTGGGTTTGAGTGCTCTGAGCGGGTCTAATGAGTCTGGCTATAGCTTGCTGTGATGCCACTGACGTATTCAGTCAATGGCATCACGGGTAACTAATTACTAGTTACTAGTTACTAGTTACTAATATAAATAAACATTTAAGCTGCAGGCGCCATGGGCACCCACCACCAATGCTTGTTCAATATCCGCCGTTTTAGACGGACCGGATAAAAATAATCCTAACTCACCTGGTTCGAGCGACACCTGTGTCACCGCTTGATGCATATTGGCAACAATATTGTCTTTCGATAGTGCAAGGATAAGATTTTCGCAAATAAATGGCGTCACCCGATGACTGGGTTGATTGACCCAAATAGCCCCATTTTCGGCCACGCCAAGCTCACCTGGGATCACCGCATAATCAATGTCAGCCAGCTCGTGAGCGGTTGCGGGCACTTGACGATTGCCTTTGATACCCTCCATTAACGATATCACCTGCATATTTTGTGTTATCAGGTCATCGACAGCCAGTTGTAGCGATGCTAAACCGCCTTCGCTGTGAAGCGTGGCTGCGACTGTCTTCAAACTGGCGCTAAACTGACCGACAAGATCGTCATTATTAGCGACAACATCAATGTCTGGCATGGCATGATTATCCAACGCCGACTGCGATAATGCAGATAAAATAGTGTTTTTACTCGACATATTAACGGCTCCGATTCTTGTTATACCAGCTGGCAAAACTTGATTGTGGTGCGACAGGCAACTCACGGTATTTACCCCATGCACCGCTAAATGGCTTGAGTAAACTCCCCGGCAATACCCGCAAGGCTAATCTTGCTGCTGACATCGAGGTATTCATTAAGGTTTCATTGCCCATAAAGCGTCCCACTAACGGCATATAACTGCCTTTACCAAAAGGCAAGGTCTTCGCCTCGGCTTTTAAACGACGATGATGAGCAATAATCTTATCTAACGGCACCATTGTTGGGCACACATAAGTGCAACTGCCACATAACGTACAGGCCCAAGGGATAGAATGGGTATCATCATGCTTGGCGCCTACGGCAATACCAATAGGGCCTGGAATGGTGTAGTTATAGCTATAACCGCCTGAACGACGATATACAGGACAGGTATTTAAGCAGCCACCGCAACGAATACATTTTAACGACTCGGCTAAAATTTTATCCTTCATCATCTCAGTACGGCCATTATCGACAATAATCACGTGCATCTCGCCGCCGTCTTGTGGACCACGGTAAAATGATGAATAGGTGGTAATGGGCTGCCCCGTGGCATTACGCGCCAAGGTACGCAACAAGACTCCAACAGAATCCATATTGGGAACCACTTTATCGATGCCCATTGAGTGCAATTGCAACTTAGGTAAGTTAGCGCCCATATCAGCGTTACCTTCGTTGGTGCAGACGACGATAGCGCCTTGATCGGCAATCGCCATATTGACGCCCGTCATGGCAGCATCGGCACTGAGGAATTTCTCTCTCAAATGAGCACGAGCCGCACGGGTTAAATACAGCGGATCAGACTCGCCAGCTTTGGTGCCTAACTGTTGATGAAATAACTCGCCGACTTCTTCTTTTTTCATGTGGATAGCTGGCACCACAATGTGCGATGGCGGCATATTGGCTAATTGAATAATGCGTTCACCTAAATCGGTATCGACCACTTCAATGCCATGGCGTTCCAAATACGGATTCATATGGCATTCTTCGGTTAGCATCGACTTTGATTTAACCAGCTTCTTAACCTGATGTTGAGCTAAAATCCCCTGCACAATTTCATTATGTTGCTGGGCGTCTTTAGCCCAATGCACTTGAATGCCATTGCTAAGACATTGTTGTTCAAATTGTTGAAGATAATCGGCTAAGTGACTCAAGGTATGAAGTTTGAGTTGTGAGCCTAACAGTCTTAATTGTTCCCATTCCGGTACGCTACCGGCGGCGCGATCACGTTTTTCACGCAATGCCCACAGGGCTTTAGAATGCCAATCGACTCGATTTTCATCACGGCAAAAAATATCGGCTTTATGGGCATGCACCTTTGAACCGGATGCAGAATATAATTCAGTCATGGTCGCTCCTACAGTGCATCGTTAATGATTTGGGCAATGTGACGGGTTTCAATGGATAATTTTTGGCGACGGATCATGCCATCTAAATGCAATAAGCATGAGGGATCAAACCCCACAACATATTTAGCCCCCGTTGCTGCATGGGCTTGGGCTTTATCTTTACCCATCTTAGCGGAGACCGCCCCTTCATCTACGGCAAACGTGCCACCAAACCCACAACATTCATCGATACGCGCCGGATAAACAATGTCGAGCCCAGCAATGTTGGCCAACACAGCTTCCACTTTATTAAAGCGTTGTTTACCCATTTGTTCTGTGGGCGTCGCCAAATTAAGCATACGGATCCCATGGCAACTCATTTGAATACTAATTTTAGCCGCCACTGAACGCTTAAAGGTTTTAATCGGGGCGATGTCATGTAAAAACTCGGTCAATTCATAAAGCTTACTGATGACAGCTTGTGCCTCTTGGCTGCCATCAAATTCGTGAAAGTTTTCTTTGGCTGCCACAAGGCAACTGGCAGCAGGACACACAATGGCATCACACTCAACACCTTTAAATGCATTGAGTAATTTAAGCGTGGTATTTTTGGCTTCATCAAAACAGCCTGAGTTTGTCATTGGTTGGCCGCAACAGGTTTGCCCTGTTGGATAAATCACTTCATGGCCTAACTTTTCTAGTAATGTCAGGGTTGCGATGGCCACATCGGGCATCATTTGATTCACTAAACACGGTATAAATAGTGCTATTTTCATAAGGCGGTATTATCCCCAAAGCGTTATTAAACATGGGTTAAATCACATTGCGTAATTTAACATCATGACTAACGACTCATAATCGTAGGTACAATGTATTCCTATAACCTTATAAAATGTAGTGCTTATTTAGTAAATATCAGAATACATTATCTCATTTTTGATCAACTACAGCTTTCAAACTAGCATCAGTAGCTCAACATAAATGGGACATTGTTATCAAAAATGTAACCAAACCAATCGTCATGCCGAGTCATTAACCTTCAGTCTGCTGGTAGTTATCGGCCCTACTTTTAATGAAAATTTTTCATCTAAAAAAAACAAACTTACCACTAATTATATACTTTAGTTTTATAAACATATGCTTAATGAATCAAAAATATACACATCTAAATTACACACACCATTATCTATACTGCACAATTGAAATACACCCCCCTTATCCATACGTTTCTGATTGACAACATTGCCAGTGAGTGACCAGCCAAGATCCATACATCGAAGATAAACCCGCGCCATTCCTAGCGAATTCTGCTACCGAGTAGATGCGACATCTTGTCGCACTTTGCGGATTGGGGTTTGTCATACTCGTGGCCTACAGGCAAAGTAATACCATTAGAACTAGATAAATAATAAAAATGAAATTAGTACTCTCTATATTATCAAGTGCCATCGCAGGCGCCCTTTTGGTTTCTGACGCATATGCACAAGATTTAATGGCAACTGGACAGAAGATGGAAATTATCCACGTTACCGGCGCGCATTCAGTGTCAATAATGTCAGCCAATCCACAACAATTACCCCCGCAGATTGACATCAGCCAAACACTTAACTCGTTAGCGGGAGCCTCTGTTAATAGCAATGGTCCATTAACTGGAATTGCTCAATATCGCGGTTTATCTGGCGATAGAGTCAACACTTGTATTGATGGCGCCACTTTATCAGGTGCAGGCCCAAATGCCATGGATACCCCGATTAGCTATGCAAGCTTAGTCATGACTGAGCGCGTAGAGTTATACCGTGGTACTGCACCTGTCCCTTTAGGTATTGATACCTTAGGTGGCAGTATTAATGTCATACAGTCACAAGCCATTTTTAGCCAAAATAGTGGCACGTTAATGGGTCAATTTCTACAAAATGGTCAACGCAGCAATTTAGGTGCAAAGGCCAATGTCGCCAATGATGACCATGCTATATTAGTTTTTGTCGATGACATGAATGGCAATAACAATGTAAAAAGTGCAGATGATCGCCGCATCTCGCCAACAACTTACGATAAACAATTTTATGGCGCTCAGTATCGATTTAATCTAGGCCAACACACCAATGAATCACTGGGTTTAGCGTATCAACATACCGAAACCACAAATGCGGGTACGCCTGCACTGCCGATGGATATTGACTTTATCCGCACAGATAGAGTTAAGCTAGATGGCATACATGAATTAGCACAATGGCAAATCAATTGGCATCTTGCTTACAGTGACGCCCGACATGGTATGGACAACTTTAGCGAACGTCACTTAATGCCAACTATGGCTGCCCGTTATAACAACGCCAACAGTAAAAGTATCGACAGTAAAATGAGCGTGAGTAACGAGACTTGGGAGTGGGGTGTTAATGTTCAAATGAGTCAGCATGACTCGGTGATCACCAATCCACAACAAGCCATATTTTTAGTCGATAACTTCGCTGATGTTACTGATGATAAATACAGTGCCTATGCACAATGGCAGCAAAATTTTGGTTTATGGAATTGGTCAGCAGGGACTCGCGTTAAACTGTATCGTAGCGATGCTGACGATGTCAGACATTCTATGGCGGCATCAATGCCTGCTATCAATATGCTAATGCAACGTTTTAACCAAGCAGACAAATCTCAATCCAAAACCGGCTTAGATCTTGTCCTTAATGGCCGCTATCAAGTTCAACCATCACTCAACTGGATTGTGGGATTAGCCCGCAAACAAGCACCCGCGAGTTACCAGCAACACTATTTATGGGTACCCATGCAATCAACGGGTGGCCTTGCTGATGGCCGTACCTATGTGGGCCAAATCGATTTAGCTTTAGAAACAGCGTATCAGGTTGAATTTGGTGCAGATTATCAAGCGGGCGATGTCAGTATTAGCCCAAGAGTGTTTTATCATCGTATCAATGACTACATTCAAGGCGTGGCGGCTACCGACCCAACAGTGTTAATGGCCGCATCCATGATGGGCGATAATAGTCCGATGCAATTTGCCAATGTCGACGCACAGTTGTTTGGTCTGGATGTTAACGCCACTTACCTGCTCAACCATGCCTTGTCATTTGACATGCTCGCCAGTTACATCCGTGGTGAACGGCGCGACCTTAACGATAACCTATATCGGATCTCCCCACCCAAAGTCACCTTAGGGATTAATTATCAACAACAAGCATGGCAAGCACGCCTAGAAATAACAGCGGTTGGTGCGCAAAATAAGGTCTCTGACAGTCAATTTGAACAGGTCACTCCTGGTTACGCCGTTATCAATGCCTCTGCTGGATATGATGTCGACGCTTGGGCTATCAACGCGGGATTGAATAACCTTTTCGATACAGAATATTCTGACCACTTAGGTGGTTACAACCGCGTAATGGGTTCGAGTATTGAACTCAATGAACGTATGCCTGCGATGGGAATTGGGGCGTGGATAACAGGAGAGTATCGTTTTTAGCTGATAAAACAGTCAGTATAACCTCATTTGAGGCTATTTTATTGGCGATTATCGGCAGTCGGTTTTTTTAATAACTTACGCTGTAATGTTCTACGATGCATGCCTAACTGACGCGCCGTTTCAGATACATTGCCATTGTTTGCTGCGAGCACTTGTTGAATATGTTCCCATTCTAACCGTTTGGACGTTAACGGTTGCTCAGTGATGCAACTTAGCTGAGTAACGTGTCGATCAACATTTAGGGCATTTAATAAGGTTTGTGTACCAACAGGTTTGGCTAAGTAATTATCCGCGCCCAATCTAATCGCCTCAACCGCTGTCGCAATACTGGCAAAACCGGTTAACAACACCATGTGGACATGGGGCAATTGTTGCCTTAATGGGTTAATTAACAATAAACCATTTTGTTCAGCCAACTTCATATCAAGCACAATATGGCTCGGTAAAAAATGTCGCGCCATCAATAAACTGTCACTGCCATTTTGGCACATTTTGCATTCAAATCCATGGCGGCTCAGCCTGCGCATTAAAATCGTCGCCAAAGCCAAGTCATCTTCAATAATTAATAGTTTTCTCATATATTACTCATATATTACTCATATATTACTCATGGTTTTGTTATGTTTTTGTCAATAATGGCTTCGACGTCCTGTTGGGTAAGGATACTATGGCTTCGGTGCCCCCGTCTGCATGTTGCCTTAAGCATAATTCCCCCCCTAAACGCTCAAAACTGGTGTGGCTTAATAAGATCGAGATCCCCATGCCTTTTCGACTTTCAACCATATTATGTCCTAATGTTTGCAATAAATGAGTCGCTATTCCCGCGCCATAATCACGGATCACTATGTTGATGTGTTGTGACTTGCTTTGGGATAGCATTATATTGATATCCACTCGAGATGGTTGCTGGTTAGTTTCACTGGCTTGAGCGCCATTTTGGATCAGCGCAAGTAAGGCGGGTAGCAAGCTCATATCAGTAGCGATAATACTAGACCAAGCTAAAGGATCGACGGTAAGACTTAGCTGAGTTTCAGGCATCAATAAGTTAACTTGCTCAGTGATAAGCGCAGCTAAGGTACCCAGTGCTTGTTCGGTTGTTTTTTGCTCGCGTATCGACTCTGTCGCTACGCGCAAATCAACCAAGGTTATTTCACAGCGATTTAGGGCTTGCTGCATCTCAGCAATTAACACGTTTTGCTCTGTAGCGGCTATGTCTGCAGGCTCGGTGGATATAGAAATGGGCACTTTGGAGAGAATTGTTATATTTTCTGACGCCGTTTTAATCGTGCCATCTTCGATATTTAAATCCACTAGTTCATCTAACAATAAGCGTAAAGTGGCCAGTGGTGTTGCCAATTGATGTGCCATTTGCGCTGATGCGGTGCCTAACGCCAATATCTTTTCTTGGCGTAGCTGAGCTTCTCGTAAATAGCGCAGTTCTGCATTTTTTTGTCTGATTCGTTTGGCAATAAAGCCCACTGTGACGGTTAACACCAACGCCGAAATGACAAAGTTAAACCACATGCCCAAATAGTGTGAGCCCATATCCATACTGTGATTAACAGCTAGGGCATGACCCATTGGTAACTGACTCATATCATCCGTCATACTGGTGTCGACGTTTTGTGCAGTAATACTCACAATCATTACACTATAAAACGCCGTCGACAGAACGGTTAAACACCAAGGAGCCCAGCGCGGTAATGTCACAGCAGAAATCGCAATCGGCAGTAATAACAACGACACAAAGGCATTAGTGGCGCCACCTGTAAAGTACAACCAAGCGGCCAAAAATAAGCTGTCTAACAATAAGGTGGTAAATAGTAAACCATGATTATCCACACTAAGACGATGAAAACGATAACTAAAGCCGACATAACAGGCTTCTATTAACAACACATAAGTGAGTTCAATGGGTGGCGTCGTTAAACCAAATAGATCCGTCGCAAATAAAATAAGTCCTATTTTTAGACCCCAATTGACTAACCGCAGCAAGGCTAACTGATGTTGATTTGCACTAAAAGGGACATTAACGTTCGACATATAACGGTTTCCTTGTGCGGTAGAACATCATTGACCACTTGGCATCATCACGTTGGGCTTACATTGCTATTTATACGGTACTCAACAAAATGCTGGTTTCACTGTTAAGTACCCCTTCAATGGTACGCACTTCTCTTAATACTTTATCAAATTCTTCCAAACTGGTAGCCCGAATATCGGCGACTAAATCCCAAGTACCGTTAGTGGTGTGTAGCTTCTCAAGTTGTGGAATCCCTCTAAGCTTACCGATCACTTGGGTGGTTGAGCGCCCGACTACTTCAATCATCATAATGGCACGAACCACATTCGATTCAATTTGTTCGTGTGCGCGAATGGTAAAGCCTAAAATAGCGCCGCTACTAACCAATCTGTCTAACCGATTTTGCACCGTACCACGTGACACTTGTAAGACTTGTGCCAACTTAGAAATGGATGCTCTGGCATCTTTACGCAGAATAGAAATGAGCTGTTTATCGAGCGCGTCATATAAATAAGGATGGGGCATATAATTATTATTGTTCATAGCATTTATCGCCATAATTAGATTGAATTATCATTTTGACAAGCGCAACTTAGCATTATGCTAAATATAAGTACAATTATTGCAACAAAATGACATTTTGTTTGACGCAGCCAGTCGATATGATTAATCACAGTCTTAATTAACGTTTACTCAAAAGAAGCAAACGTATCAACTAAAGTGATTAATATAATGAATATAGCCACCCATAAAAAATCTTCCAATGTTGCCTTTGTCAGTGTCACCGCCATGTTAGCCTTACTAAAACAAGTTGGCACCGAGGCGTTTTTATTAGGCTTAACGGACTATATAGAGCAAGATTATCGCCGTTGGGAGCTATTTGATAAATCGCCACGTTTTGCCAGTCATTCTACCGATGGCGTGATTGAGCTAATGCCCACCAGTGATCAACAACAATTTAGCTTTAAATATGTTAATGGTCATCCAAAAAACACCCAACTAGGCCTACAAACCGTGACCGCGTTTGGGGTGTTAGCTGATGTGGAAAGTGGTTATCCACTGATGTTGTCAGAAATGACATTACTCACGGCACTTCGCACCGCAGCAACCTCCGCCATGATGGCTAAATATTTAGCCCCACGCGGCGCCTCTACATTAGCGCTGATAGGTTGTGGAGCCCAATCTGAGTTCCAAATTTTGGCCGCTAAAGTGGTGTTAGGCATTACAGATGTCAGAATTTACGATATTGATCCAAGCGCAATGGCTAAATGCCAACATAACCTAGCAGATCAAGGTATCACGCTCACCTTATGTGATTCTGCCCAAAGTGTTATCGAAGGCGCTGATATGATCACTACCTGCACTGCCGATAAACGTAATGCGACTATTTTAACCAGCAAAATGGTGCGTGATGGAGTACACATCAATGCCATTGGCGGCGATTGCCCAGGTAAAACAGAACTTGAAGCAGACTTACTATTACGTGCCGATGTGTTTGTTGAATATGAGCCACAAACCCGCATTGAAGGTGATATCCAGCAATTAAATGAAACCTTTGCCGTAACAGAGATGTATCACGTTATTCGCGGTGAGCAACAAGGTCGCACTCATGATTCACAACTGACTATTTTTGATGGTGTCGGCTTTGCAATTGAAGATTTTTCTGCATTACGATATGTGCATGATTTAATTATGCAACAACCGAGTCATCAGCAACTCGAGTTACTCACCAACCAAGAAAATCCACGGGATTTATTTGGTTTATTAACCCCAGCATCTCAAGCTAGTCGCTTGGCTGTAGGTGCATAATGGCCATTAACCCTCAAGCGCCATCTGCGGTGGTGATGATCCGTCCACATCATTTCAGTCCTAACCCTGAAACCTTGCCAGATAACAGCTATCAAAGCCATGAATTGGCCGAAGATGCTCTGCAACTATCGCAACAAGCTTATGATCAAGTGACCCAAGCTCAGCGACTATTACAAACAGCAGGCATTACGGTGCACGTTTTTGAAGATACCACCACAGAAACACCAGACTCAGTGTTTCCCAACAATTGGTTTTCCACCCATCTTGGCGGTCATGTTGCCATCTTTCCTATGTATGCTAAAAATCGCCGTAAAGAGCGGCGTAATGACATCATCGACATGCTCAAGCAGCAATACCGAGTACAGGATGTTATCGATTATTCTGGCTTAGAATACGACAACCTCTATCTGGAAGGCACTGGGGCCATAGTATTAGACCATGTTGAACGAGTGGCTTATGCGGTTCGTTCTAAACGCACAGATTCATTAGTACTCGAGCGGTTTTGCACGCAATTTAATTACGAGCCTATGGTATTTGATGCGCAAGATGAAGCTGGAGTGCCGGTGTATCACACCAATGTATTGATGTGTATCGGCAGTGATTTTGTTATGGCAGGGTTCGATATGATTAAGGACACTCATCGTCGCCAACAAATCATCCAACGATTTGAAGACAGTGGCCGACTGATCATTAACTTAACCGAAGCCCAAATTCGACTCTTTTGTGGTAATGCTCTTGAGTTACAGTCCAAAAAAAGTCGCCTTTTAGTATTATCACAATGTGCTTACAATGCGTTAACATGTGAGCAGGTTGCGTTATTAACTCAACGCGTGACTTTGCTACCATTAGACGTATCGGCTATCGAAATGGCCGGTGGTTCTGTGCGTTGTATGTTGGCAGGGATCCATTTATCGAAAAGATAACCCGCTAAATTCAACAACAAAACCTTAAATGAAGTCTTAATAATTGTGCTTAACAATAAACTCTAGCAATAAACTCTAATAAGAAACTTTAATAATAAAGAGAAGACTCAATAAAAAGGAAGTTGTTCAATGATTAATGACATTATATCGCTCATCAACACTGTGTTATGGGGCGAATACCAAGTCCTCATTTATATCTTGGTATTCGCCGGAGTGTGGTTTTCATTGAAGTTAAGGTTTATTCAATTTCGCCATTTTGGTTATATGTTTAAGGTAATGAAAGGCAGTACCCAAAGTGACAAATCAGGCATTAGTTCATATCAAGCCTTGTGTACGGGTCTTTCAGCCCGTGTGGGTACGGGTAATTTAGCCGGTGTCGCCATGGCCATATCATTAGGCGGCAGTGGCGCAGTCTTTTGGATGTGGGTTATCGCACTGCTGGGCATGGCGACCGGCTTTGCAGAAAGTATTTTAGGCCAACTGTATAAAGTGCGAGACAATCATAAGGAATACCGCGGAGGACCCGCCTATTACATCCGCGCAGGACTCAACAAACCTTGGTTAGCGGTATTATTCGCCTTGTGTTTGTTCCTCGGTTACGGCATTAGTTTCAGTGCCATGCAAGCCAACACCATCACAGACGCGCTCAACCACACTTTCGAAATTTCTCCAGTCTATTCTGGTGCGGTCATTACCTTCATTGCTGGCATCATAGTCATGGGTGGATTACGCAGTATTGCTCGTTTTGCCGAGTTCGTGGTGCCTTTTATGGGCCTGGCATTTATTTTGGCAGCGGTAACCGTCACCATCATTAATATCCAACAAGTACCTGGAGTATTGATGGATATTATTAACTCTGCTTTTGGGTTAAATGAAGCGGCGGCTGGCGCACTCGGTGCAGCCATTAAAAATGGTATTCAACGCGGTTTGTATTCTAACGAAGCCGGTGCAGGCAGTGTGCCACATGCCGCCGCGGGCGCGACGCCGGTGCCAAATCATCCGGTGGCGCAAGGTTACGTACAAATGCTGGGGGTGTTTATCGACACCATGGTGTTATGTAGCTGTACCGCCATTATTATCTTGCTAGCCCAAGGTAATATTGGCAGTGAAATGGAAGGTATCCGCATTACTCAAAATGCCATGACTTATCATATGGGCATTAGCGGTGATATGTTTGTTGCCATTATCATCACCTTATTTTCATTTACCTCTGTGGTAGCCAACTACGCCTATGCAGAAAGTAATTTACATTTATTTAAACTAGACAATCTCTATGGCCGCACCGGGTACACTTTATTGTATTTAGGTATGGTCTATTGGGGCGCCAATGCCTCATTAAAAGAAGTGTGGAACATGGCAGACATGGCACTAGGTCTCATGACAATAGTGAACATCAGTGCCATTATGCTACTGACCCCAACCATAGTGAATTTAACCCGTGACTACCAACTTAAATTAAAAATCAATAACCAACCAGAGTTCAAACTTGCCGATGTCAAAATACAAGGCAAAACAGAACAAGGGGTATGGTCGTGAGGTTAACCCGTTAGCCTACGCTGGATGAGCTTGCGCTGGAATTGACTCAATTCCAGCCAGTTTTATTGTTTAACATCCTCTCTTAAGCTCCACAATCGATTGCTATACACTGTTATGGTTAAAAAAATTGCCAAAAGGTACTGGCCTTATCTTGTTGGGTTAACGTAAAATAGCCAGCTAACCAAAGAGGATGTAATGGCTAATATTTCTAAATTTGATCGTGATGATGTACTTGAAAGAGCAAAGGATCTGTTTTGGCAAAAAGGTTTTTTAGCCACATCAACCCGAGAAATTCAAACTGTCATGGATATGCGACCAGGGAGCATTTACGCTGCCTTTGGCAGTAAAGCCGATTTGTATCAAGCGGCACTCATTCGCTATGCGCAAACGGGTGAGCATAATTTACAAAATATGCTACAACAGCATGAGCATGCATGGGCTGGGTTAACGCATTATCTTCGTAGTTTAGTGACCCCTTGCAGTGAAGGTGCTCCGAGTGAGTTATGTATGCTAATGAGAACCTTATCTGAATTAGATGCATCTCACCAAGATACGCTCAATGTCGCTCGCGAACTGCTCAATAAATTTGAACAGCAGTTTATCAACATCATTGACCAAGCCAAATTGGAAGGCGACTTACCTGCCCATTTAAACAGTCAACTCACAGCGAAGAAAATCCAAATCAACATTCTTGGCTTGCGATCTTATTTAAAAGCCACCGATGATGTTGACACGGTGAGGCAGCAGCAAGAAGAATTTTTTAAACAACTTGCTACTTCTTAACCATAAAAAAAGCGCCTTACTCAGGCGCTTTTTTAGTTTAATCGTCTAACCGAATATTCATCGTTACTTGCGCGTTGCTCTTAACATCCAAGCCGTCTTTTCGTGAACTCGCATACGATCAGACACTAACGCTACGGTGGACTCATCGTCTGACCCTTGCGCAAGTTTAAGCACTTCACGCGACGTTTTAACCACTTGCTCGTGCCCTAACGTCAGGAGATCGATCATTTCTTTTGCGCTTGGAACACCTTCTACTTCTTTAATTGAGCTCAGGCGAGCAAACTCTTTATATGTGCCTGGTGCGGCAACATCTAATGTACGAATACGCTCGGCAATTTCATCGACTGCCGTGGCAAGTTCCGTGTAATGTTCTTCAAACATTAAATGTAATTCGCGAAATTGCAATCCAGTCACATTCCAATGGAAATTATGAGTTTGCAAATAAAGCGTATAAGAGTCAGCCAATAAACTTTTTAAGCCTTCGGCAATTTTTAGTCGGTCGTCTTTTTTTATACCAATATCGATGTCAGTCATTTTATTCCTCGTAAAGTAGAATTAATTAGTCATAACATTACAGCATTTGTATAAATGGTGATTACAAGCCAGCAAGATTAACAACAAATACCTTTTATTATTAACATGTTGCTTACATTGTATCTCAGAGAGTATTTATCATCGTTTTATAACACCAACGAAAAACCACCCGCCGTTAAAACAAATATTACACCACTAATAAAATAGGTTCCAATTCAAATAACATTAATTTAATAAAATAAATAAGTTGATTGAATGTCTAAATAAATTAACGTAAACAACTCGCGTAAAAAAATCATCTCGAGTCAATTAATCGTGTTTCGCTAACTCACCGTTAATGTTAGTGAGCATTTATACTAACACTATAGTTTAAAGGATCAACCGCTGGCCATTAAATTCTGTTAATACTTTTGGCTTAATTTGTGTAACCCAACATTAAAGCCGATCTCATATTGATGCTCGACGAGGAAACAACACAAAATACATATACATTACCACTACAAGATTAATCAGCAGCACAATCACACTGAGCAAACTAAAGTGGCTTATCATTTCATAACACTCAAAAGGTAGATAGATTGCGCCGCTAAGCAGCGCAAACCATTGGGTCCAGCCCATGTTATGCCATAAACCATAGGCTTCAATAAAGCGCACCAAAGTATATGCAGCCGCGCCTAGTGCCAGCAATGTCAGGCTTGATTGCGATAACGATCCTATAGCTGAAATAAAAATACTAGGGTAATGACTGGCAGGGTTTAGATAAAAATGAGTCACCCATTGTGTTGCCAGCACCGACAAATTTTTACCCGCATACGCATGTAAGCCTATGGCAACCAATAAAGCCAATATTCCTTTACTTGCTTCTAGCATTGCTATAGCACGAACGCCTTTATCCGAATGTATCATTGTCTCATATTTCCAATTTTCGCTAAAACAGGTTGGCTTATATTAGCCTGTGGCAATGACGAAGCCTATGACTATTTAATTTAAAAATAAGCACTTAGGTTAAAGTGTTTAGTCGCTAATACCAATATATTTTACTACGAACAATGCAAACACCTTGTCCAACTTAAACTGTGATGTTACTGGTTTTTGGGTGATAATGTCTCTACTTGTTGATGATCATCATCAGTTAGTGCCCCGTGATCTCTTGGGTATGACCGACCATAACCTCAACGAAATTACATGGGTAAGTAAGGCGAACCAGTCACTCTTACGCCAGCTAATATCAATAAAGCCATTGGCGATTAACTTTTGTCACACAGGCACGTACGCTTTATCTGATAAGAGTCACTCATCTAATAGTTGCTCATGAAATAGCCGCGCGTCCAATAGTCGTAATCAAGTTTTTGCAGCATGCCAACCGTATTGCTTTGCTCAAAAGTACCATCAAAAAATGCACTGCCAACATCACGGGTAAACGGCGCGAACGTGTCTGTCCGCAAAGGGAAATAACATCGACAGACTGGCTAATGCGATGACAATACAATTGAATCTATTACAGTTCACACATTGCATTCTACTAATAGCGTTAGAGGTAATTGATTAATAACTAACGTGTAGATCCCTAGCCTGTCAATATCATACTAATAAATAACTGACTTATAAATAGTACCTATCATAGAAAATGAATGATGCCACCACAAGCATGGAAGTGATCACAATGAGTTAATCATAATCGTTAATTACTTAAGTTCGATAACTTACTTTGTACATTTTCATCTCAATACTAACAATAAAAGTGAGTCATTTAACAAACGGGTTTATTAAACCATTTTTGATAAGGTTGGTACACATCATAAAGCCAGTTAAATACCCCAGTATAAATCAGAATAAAGCTCAATACTCCAGCTTCAAGTACCAAGGTGTCGATAAAACTTAATGATAAATACCATGACACTAACGGAATAGTGAATAATAACATGCTGCCTTCAAAACCCAGTGCATGCACAATTCTAATGCCAATTTTACGCTCAACTCTATTTGGGCCGATTAATTTATCAAACTGCAGGTTGTAAATATAATTCCAAAGCACAGCAAACAGTGACAACCCGATACTCACGAGTAACATATCTAATGGATTTTTTTCAATTAATAACGCACTTGCAGGCACAATAATGGCCATGGCAATGAGTTCAAAAGACACTGCATGAAACATTCTTTCTCTACTTTGCATTTTTATCTCTATTTAAGGGTGGCGTTTTTACTATTTTCATCCAATATAAAGATACATTAAAGTTAGTAAGTATCGGTAAAAGCGATATGTATAGTATTGAACAGCTTGAATCCTTTGTGGCGACAGTTAACACAGGGTCATTTTCATCTGCAGCAAGAGCGCTTAATAAAGCCCAGTCGGTTATCAGTCAGCATGTGATAAACCTTGAAATAGACTGCAATAGCGAACTATTTGATCGCAGTGGTCGTTACCCACAATTAACACCCGCGGGAAAAAAACTCTTGCCCCATGCCCAAGTATTACTGAGCCAGCATCAACGCCTGCGCGATTGCGCCCAAAGCCTAGACCAACAAGCAATATCTGAGCTGACGATTGGTTTAGATGAAGGCATTCCGCTGCAAAAGCTGTCCACTATTATTAATGAGCTCGAAGCTGAATTTCCAACTATCACGCTTGAGTTTTTAACGGCATCAAGCATTGATATTATCGATATGATTGACACTGAGCGCGCTGTGACAGGGATTATTTTCAGTGAGTTAACCATCCCAACTCACATTGATTTTGAATCAATCGGGTCAATTAAGTTTGATATGTATGTGGCAAGTGTTCACCCTTTAGCACAACAGGTGTGTGATGATTTAGCCCATTTAAAATTACACCGCCAACTCTTGATCCGTTCGCGAAATACTAAATCCAGTAGCTTTCAGTCAGCGATTAGCCCAGATGCTTGGTACGCCGACAATTACTATATTTTGCTCGAACTTGCGCTGCAGGGACATGGTTGGTGTTTACTGCCCAATCATATTGCCAATAACTATGTGAATAGCGGTCAATTAGTGTTATTACCATCTGAATTTAAAGAGATTGGATGGCAAGCAAATGTCGATATTATTCAACATCACCGCTACAGTCGCGAACCGGTATTTAAGCAACTCAGGCATTCTTTACGTCAATTATTGTCGCCATAATATAAATACTCCCCACACATTAAAATCAGCGTTTAAATGCAAAAAAAACCGCAATAATTGCGGCTTTTTTATTTACAAAGATTCATTGTACAGATTGATTAAAAACCAAAATTACATCTAGACCTAAACCAGACTGACGCATAATAGAGACGAGTGCAATACTGGTAAATCCAAATGGGATACCCTCAGAAATATACATCATACCAAAGGAAAATAATCGGCCATTGGTCGTGTTAAATAGATTACCCTACATAAACATCCTAATTATTTTTATTAAATATATGATGCTGGTGCGAACGTATCACAAACGTCGGTGATATTTAGGTGTATATAATAATCAATTGCTTGTGATGTTTTAATGATTAAAAAATTACAAATGATTGATGTTATGAATACATATTGTAGTCTATTAAATGGCTAATTTTTCTAAAACACAGTGCTTCATTAATGGGTTAAGCCAAAACGGGTGCAGTAACACTTATTAAACGCGTCGGCAGTACGCTAGATTTGAACATTCAGTTCCACATGCTGTTTTTAGAAGGTACACTGAGCGGAGATAAGCGAGCTAACACCAAATTTACGCGCATCAAAGCGCCTACCCATAATGATATAGTCAATCTGATGCACACTAACAGCTGTCACCATTAAATGGCATAAACACAGGGTGCAGAATCACGGCAAAATTAATATTACCCGCAACCAGTCTAGTTCTGAATAGCGCCGGTTATCTTGTAAAACCTCCAGCATAATCAGTGCCTTCCTCTGGCCAATTATTATAAAATATTAAACCTCGATGTTAGCTTAAACTCTATCATTCAAGCTCTATTACTTAAGCCATACTTTTGGCAATTTTAGCTTTGTGGTGTAATGCCAACGCGATAAAAGCATCAACGGTGGCGCGATGATTGGTTCGCTTTACATGTAGCTGAGTGGGTATAGCTTTACCTGATTACCCATAAAGCTCAGCCATGCTTAAATACTTTTGCGGCATAGGAGCAGTCCTCAATGCCACATACATAAATCGCGGTAACATGTCTTCGAGAGCAAAGCGACGATTAAATCGGTAG
>Ga0314771_100017_pt1 | contig 152081 bp, 133 predicted proteins | sample MetaGCB42018_FD_204522 | JGI IMG/M metagenome (GOLD analysis project Ga0314771, IMG submission 204522) | Cryopeg brine microbial communities from Beaufort Sea near Barrow, Alaska, United States - CB4 2018 | ecosystem: Environmental > Aquatic > Marine > Coastal | place: USA: Alaska | collected...
GTGGCTATTGATTATATCAAGGCACATTATTACGGCAGTCACGATACCATTAACCCAACACGCATCATACCTGTTGGTCCTGATATTGATTTTGATGCGCCGCATAACCGCGAGCGGTTATCGGTAATAAATGAATAGTAAGAGCATTAATTGTGGATAAAAGAGTTGATGGCTGAATGCTCAGAAATTGCTGGCATTTGAAAATCTGCATTAGTTCGGTAACTATATATAGTAGACACCTAGTCTGAGTCTTGAGTATTTGCTAAGAAATAGATTCTTATTAGATAGGTGACATCAGCTTACCTTCAATTACACCTATAAAGACTAATTTGAGAGCAAATTGAATTTTCTATATTACCAACCTCATAGGTATTAACTTAGGATGTTTTAATTAAGTAGCCTGAAGGTAATAATTGGCACCTGTCTACCGAGGTATTTTATAGCCCAAATTATTTTAAATCCTCGTTACTGCACCCACAGCTCTTGTTTTACGTTGCTGCAAAGAAAGCCGTGCTTTGTTAGTCGCTCTTCATATACTCTATCTCAAAACACCTTTTGTGTAGCTAAAATGAAGTAAAATCGAGATTCTACTTCATCTAATAGGCTGTAATAACTTTTACTCATATTAATTAAGCTTTTGGTGCATCGGGTTGTTTTGAAGGATCAGCATTATCAAAGGCTTTAAGTGTCCGGCAATGCTCATCAATAGCGACGATGTTAGGATAAGGCGTTAAGTCTACTTTAAAGCGACGAGCGGAGGAGACTTGCGGTATTAAATAGCAGTCTGCAAACGTTGGGCTGTCACCATAGCAGAATTTTCCACGTGATTTATCTGCTGCCAATAATTTTTCTAAAGCAGCAAAGCCTTCGTCCATCCAGTGTTGGCACCAAGTCATAACCTCATCTTCGCCAATGCTCAGCTCATTGCGCAGATATTGCAAGATGCGCCGATTATTAAGGGGATGGATATCACAACCAATCATCGCGCTCAGCGCACGTACTTGCATACGACCCGCCGCATCTTTAGGCAATAATGGATTCTCAGGATAAGTCTCTTCTAACCATTCTAAAATAGCAGGGCTTTGATATAACAATAAGTCATCGGTCTGTAAAACAGGTACTAATCCTTGCGGATTGATAGATTTAAACGCTGACTCTAACTGTTTGTCTTGGGCCAAATTAACCGCGATATAGTCATAATCCAAACCTTTAAGATTCATGGCAATACGAGTACGGTAAGAGGTACTACTGCGAAAGTAATTATAAAGCTTCATCATCATTATTCTCCTTTTTGGGCGGGTATCAAACGCTCATTATTATCTATATAATCAGTCACAATCAGAAATCTGCTAAACTTAACAAGGTGTTATGAGTCGTCGTAAGCCAATTTGTTTAAACGAAGGCATTTAATCCAACGAGTTTAAACTGATAATCTTAAAAGTGAAATTCTGCTTATTTCTAACTTTTAGATATAAGCAGCAAGCGGTATCTTTATTTAGTGGTATCTTTATTTAACTGAGCAAAAAACAGGCAATTGAGCAAATAATGTCATCATCAGATAGCGCTTCAACCTTAAGTAATTCTTTAACATCGAACAAGAACCAAGGTGGCGTGCAGTCACTTGAGATTGGATTATCGATATTAGATGTGCTCATTGCTTATAACGAGCCTATGATGCTAAAAGACATTGCTCAAGCGATGCAGATGCATCCGGCTAAATCCCATCGTTACTTGGTTAGTCTAATTCGTAAAGGCTATGCCCGTAAGCTCGATGATGGACGCTATGGACTGGGAGAGCGAGTTGATGCATTGGGTGCGCTTGGCGCTTTTGGACACACAGCACTCACTCAAAATAACCTCTTAGAGCGACTCACTGCTGTCGCCAACACTATCAAAGATACTTTAAACTGCGGGGTACAAATCGCTAAGTGGTTTAGTGAAGGCCCCATTATCATTCAGTCCGTTGAACCGGATAGCCCAATCAGTATCATTACGCGTATCGGCTCACGTATGCCACTGACAACTTCAGCCACAGGGCAGTTGTTTGCCAGCTATCAAGCAGATGCGCTCATCAAATCTTTGGTCATTGCAGAATGGCAAGGCAAAGCTGAAAGCACTAGACCATTAAGCGACGCTGAAATATCGTCCAAATGGTTGCACTTTACCCAGCTACAAGCCGATATTCGTACTCAAGGTTATGCGACGGTCACTGGTGATATGTTAATAGGCATTAACGCTATTACTATCCCTGTGCTGTTGCCGCAAATGGCTAACGCTAAGGATGGCGTTACAAATGCCTCGCCCATTGCTAATAACGTGCTCTCTAATAAAAATGTGCTTATAGAATATGCCATTACTATTATCGGTACTTCAGAGCAGCTACCCATGAGTAAGCAGCATGAGGTAGCCGATAAAGTACGGGCGATCGCTCAACGTTATCAAATCGCTTAGTGGCTATTGTTATATAAAATCTTTCTATATAGAGATATTCCGTGTAAAGCCCCTCTATAGAAAGACCTGCTATCTTTGATCAAAATGCTATTTAACATTGCTAGTAAATCAAACTTTACAGAAAGCGCTGGCTGCTTTGACTTTTTCATAAACCCCTTGAGCATCTAGTCCGGTAGCGCTTACCTCATCAAGGTATTTTTGTGAGCCTTCTATTAGCGGTCCACTCCAGTCAGGATCATTAAGCGGGTCTGGAACCTCGATCATCAAATCACCTTTTGCTCTGGCTTCGGCCATAATCTCGGCATTGGCCGTATCAAAAACCTTGGCGGCTTTAGCGGCCATCTCTTTTCCAGAATTATCATCGATGACTTTTTTTAGATCGTCAGGTAAGCTTTCGTATTTGTCTTTGTTCATAGTGACGACGAGAGCCGCACTATAAAAAGGAATGTTGGTATGGGTATTCACTAAGTCATCCAAACGAAAGGCTCGGACCGGTTGCCAAGCAAAGCTGAGCCCATCAATGACCCCGCGCTGAAGTGCGGTGTAGGTATCAGGTGCTGGCATACCTACGGGAGAAGCGCCTACTGCTTCTATGATATAGCTTGCCACCGCAGAAGGCTGACGGATGCGCATGCCTTTCATATCTGCTGGAGTTCGAATAGGTTTATCAATAGTATGAAGAGCCCCTGGCCCCGTTCCTATCATATAGAGTAGGTGAGTATCTTCATACTCGCTAGCAATAACCTTATCATCATAGAGTTTATGAAGGATACAAGTCTGTCGCTTTGCAGTGTTTGAGATGCCGGGAAGCTCAACAATCTGAGTTAAAGGGAATCGTCCAGCAGTATAGCCATGAGCTTGCATCCCGATATCTACCGTACCTTTAGCAGTAGCATCATAGGTAGCGCCAGGCTTGCTCAAGGTGGCAGAAGGATAAATCTCGACTTTTAATCGACCATTTGAATCCTCTGCCACTTTTTTAGCCCAAGGTTCAAAAACCTGTTTGTTAATGTCGTCAGTGGCTGGCATAAAGTGCGAGAATCGAAGTACGGTAACGTCGTCTGGGGTGGCAGAATCACCAGCAGCGGACACTGTTTCATTCTTGTCAGCGCAGCCAGAAATGGCAAGCAAACTGGCCAATGCTATTCCGAAAGACAGTTTCGTTTTCATCATGAGATCCTTTCTTGATGGTTGGTTATCGCTCTAATATAAATTTAATATCTAAATTTATATACAGTTGGTCTACTCTAAAAAAGATACAGAGAGCATGGCTGGGAGAAATTTTCAAAGCCTCTGGAGTGACGTAGTCACACAGCAAGCTAGAAAAATTTGTGCCAGTTATACGAAACCATGTTATACGAAACTATGTGTGTATCCGTTTTATTTAGTTCTTACTATAACGAGCGGCTCTCAATAAAAATCCATTCTTAATTAAGAACCACTTTTAATACTCTTTCTACTCTTTAAATACTAAAACTATTCCCCAACAGGAACCTGCTCTTTTGCTTCAGCCAGCTCTTCGGCATGTAAAAAATGAGTATGGGCTGGAGCACGTTTGGTACGCGTCCATTCATCAAGCATGTCTTGCTTGATTTGTTCAGTAATCATCGAGACTTTTTCTTCTGAAGTAATATCATCGTAGGTCAGTTCCATACGATGACCGTTAGGATCGAAGAAATAGATAGAATGGAAAATACCATGATTGGTCACCCCGATAACATCAATACCGCCTTCTTCTAAGTGCTTTTTAGCCGCTATTAAGGTATCACGGTCTTTTACTTTCATCGCTAGATGCTGAACCCAATCTGGAGTGTTGGGGTCAAAGCCCATCTCAGGTTGATTGGGCACCTCAAAAAATGCCAATACGTTACCGTTACCGGCATCTAAAAAGATGTGCATATAAGGGTCAAAAGCATGGGTAGACGGCACGTGATCTTCAGCGAATGCTAAGATAAAATCCATATTAAGGTGTTTTTTGTACCATTCAACGGTTTCTTTCGCGTCTTTGCAACGGTAGGCAACGTGGTGGATTTGTTCTATTTTAAAAGTCATTATCAATATCCTTTTGATAAATAGTCAAAAGAGGGCAGTCACAGTAAATGCAATCTAACTTTACTGTGACTGGGCTTTTATTTATGAAACGGGTTAGTGCTTTTAATCTTTAACAATCTGATATAGTTGGTCTACTGTAAAAGAGATACAGTAAGCACGGCTGTGTGAAATTTTCGAAGCCTCTGGAGTGGCAAAGCCGCACAGCAAGCGAGAAAAATTTGCCAGCCTTGCGAGTTTAGCCGTTGTCTCTATTTTATTTAGTATTCACTATAGTTACTCAGAAAAATTAAATTCTAAAGCGGGTAATACCGTACCGCGCACTTCACCGAAGCCCACACGAATGCCGTCTTTTTCAGCATAACCTTTCATAATCACGGTGTCGCCATCTTCAATAAAGCTGCGCGTTTCACCATTATTCAGTTTAACTGGTTTAGTCGCGTTCCAAGCCAGCTCTAGCATCGAGCCAAAAGTGTCTGGCGTTGGCCCTGAAATCGTACCTGAGCCCATCATGTCACCAACTTCTACTTTACAACCAGAGATGGTGTGGTGGGTAAGCTGCTGGGTCATTGACCAGTACAGATATTTAAAGTTACTTTCACAAAGAACCGTTGCGCTATCAGTGCTGGCGGCATTGGCTGGTAGCAGCTCTACTGACAAGTTGATATCGAAGCTGTTATCGCTGGTTTTTTCACGTAAATAGGCCAGTGGCTGGGGGTCTTGAGTAGGAATTGAAGCTTTAAAAGGTTGTAAGGCGTCTAAAGTAACAATCCAAGGTGAAATCTCAGAAGCAAAAGTTTTGGCATTAAACGGACCTAATGGCACATATTCCCATTTTTGAATGTCACGAGCTGACCAATCGTTAAACAACACCATGCCAAAGATATGATCCCACGCGTTTTCGATAGCGATAGGTTGACCTATTTTGTTAGGTTGACCGACGATAAAGGCGGTCTCAAGTTCGAAATCGAGACGCTTACAAGGTGAGAAAATAGGACGCTCATCAGGGCTGGGTTTCAGCTGACCGGAAGGACGGACAATATCGGTACCACTGACGATGACGGTGCTGGCGCGACCGTTATAAGCCACAGGCATCTCTTTCCAGTTAGGCAATAATGCATTGTCAGGATCGCGGAACATGGTGCCGACGTTGGTGGCATGTTCTTTAGAAGAATAAAAGTCGGTGTAGCCGGGAACGCGTACTGGCAAATGCATGGTGACGTCTGCTTGCTTAAACAGGGCCTTGCTCATCAAGTCTTGGTTATCACTTAAATCTTTGCTATTGGTAGAGAGTAGCGATTGGATAGTTTTGCGCGCTTTCGTCCAGTTGTCGCGACCGGATTCAATGAAAGGATTTAGCGTAGGCTGATTAAAATAGGGGCCACCCTCTAGCGTCAGCAGACCTTCGGTTTCAAGTACCGATAAATCCAACACGTGATTGCCAATAGCGACACCGGCACGGCGCTTGTTAATGCCAGTAGTGTCTTCAGTTTCACTAAAAATGCCATAAGGAAGGTTATGAATTGAGAAATCAGAATCGCTAGCGATATCGATAAATGAAGTGAGGTTTTTGTCAATCGTTGACATGAAGTGCTCCTTGCTAAATGAGTATGGGTGGCTTAATTAAGATAATAGTTGCTTGGTTAGTATAATAATAGACACTGTAATAAATTACGATATAGTTAACTACTTACGAATAATGTAATTTATAACCCGCCATATTGCAAGGAGTTTTAGTAACTCTTTTGCTATCTGGTTTGCTTTCTGGCGTGGTATAAATTAGTCTTTTTTCGTTAGCTTATTTAATAATAAGAGGCTTTAGAATAAAAAAAGCTGAGCAATCGCCCAGCCTTTTTAAATTAGATTTTCTATTTAAACCAATTAAGAATTAGTCTTTTAAGACGGCTACCATCGCATTGGCAACGTAGTCAATGTTACTGACATTAAGACCTGCCACACACATACGTGAGTTGGATACCATGTAGATGCCAAACTCGCTTTGTAGGCGTTCAACTTGCTCAGGCGTCAGTCCGGTAAAGCTAAACATGCCGTTTTGACGGGTAATATAATCAAAGTCGTGTTCAGGAAGATTGGCTTCTAGCACTGATTTGAGCTTCATGCGCATGGCTTTGATACGGTCACGCATGCCATAAACTTCGCCAATCCATTGCTGGTGTAATTGCTCGTCATTCATCACGATATCGACCACATGTCCGCCATGTGATGGTGGGCTTGAGTAGATAGAACGTACCATAAAGTTGAGTTGTCCAAAGACTCGTTCGGCTTCGTCTGCGGTAGGACAAACGACTGACAGGCCGCCGACACGCTCGCCATATAGCGATAAGTTTTTAGAAAATGAGTTACTGACAAATACTGGCAATCCCATATCAACGGCTTTACGAATGGCATAAGCATCGCTGTCCATGTCTTCGCCAAAACCTTGATAAGCGATGTCCATAAATGGGATCAGTTCACGCTGTTGAATGACCTCTAGCACGGTATCCCATTGCGCTTGGGTCAAATCCAAGCCGGTTGGGTTATGACAGCAAGGGTGCAACAACACCACATCATTTTTATTTAGCTTTTCAATAAAGCTCACCATGTCATCGAATCTGACACTACTGGTGGCTTTATCGTAGTAAGGATAAGTGCCCACTTCAACATCTGACCCTTCAAAGATGGCAATGTGATTGCCCCAGGTAGGATCACTCACATAGCATTTGGACTGCGGGAACCACTGATGGATAAACTCAGCACCTATTTTTAATGCGCCAGAGCCGCCAATAGTGGCGATGGTCGCGACGCGGTTTTCTTGCAACACTGGAGCGTCTTTACCAAATAATAACTCCTGACAGCCTTTGCGATGTCCAGGCAGTCCTGCCATTGGCAGATAAGGTCTAGAAGAAATAGGATCGGCAATGCGCTGTTCGGCCGTTTTTACACAGTCGAGTACCGGTAATTTTCCGGCTTCATCGTAATAAATACCAATACCTAAATTTACTTTATTAGGATTGCTGTCTACCAAAAATTTTTCCATAAGCCCTAAAATTGGGTCACCAGCGTAATAGTCGATACGTTCAAACATGTTATTTCCCTTATTGTCTTTATACAACATACAACAAAATATAAATTGAGCCGCCAAAAAGCATAGACCAGATTGATTATTAACTCAACGTTAGATTTTCCACAACCCGCTAATTCGTTCATTTAGCTATTATTTTTTTAAATTTACAGTTAATATCCCACAATATAAGTTAGCTTTAGTACGCTAAATAGTCACGTGCGGCTAGTAAAAAATTTCTTACTTGCTGTGCGGCTAAGCCACTCCAGAGGCTGTAAAAATTTCTCCCAGCCACATTGTATATTTTTTGAAGTAAATTGACTGTATCCTAAATATTCTGTAAATCATTAAAGTGGTTTTCAAAAGAATAGCTATCAAAATAGGTCTGCAAAAACTGTTTAAAAACAATGCTAGCAGGCGATAATCCCCGAGAGGAGCGCTGATAGATAAAAAATCGTCGCATTTTAACAGGTTGTGATAGCGGCCGCATTTGCAACCCATTGGCGCTTACCCAATCAATAACCTCAGGCATATAAGGCAGACATAAAGTGATGCCAAAACCCTGACGGGTCATCTCCAGAGCAGTGGACATAAAGTTCACTTGATAACGTGCTTGCTGTATGTGAGTGGCTACTTTTTCATCCAGCTCGGCAGTTACTTGCTCGTTAATAGGACCGTTTAGGGTAATTAGCGGTGTTCCTAGCAGCTGCTGCCAAGTTATCTCGCTTTGTTGCGCCAGTTCATGATCATCAGGCATCACCACACAAAACGGCAGTTGATATAACAGATCGGCACTGACGTCATCGTCTGACTCCATATAACTGAGCTCTACGCCCACGCCCAAATCTACCTCAATGTTTTGAATATATTCAAGCACGTTCTCTGCTGAGCAGTCTAATAACGACACGCTAATTTCAGGATACGCTTTAGTAAATTGTGCCACCACCGCCGGCATGGATGAGGCGGCAAATTGCGATACCGCCAAGCGTACTTGTCCCTGCGCGAGACTGGTCAAGCTGCTCGCCTCATTGACAAACAAGTGCATTTCATTGAGGACTCTCCGAGCTTGTGGCAGTAAATTTCGTCCCACTGTAGATAACGAAAGCTGGCGGGTAGTGCGATCAAACAACACAATTTCAAGATTGGACTCTAACTCTTTAATCAGTCCGCTAACAGCAGACTGGGTCAAATGCATCTGGTCACTGGCACGAGTAAAGCTGCCGTTGTCAGCAACTTTGATAAAAGCATCTAGCTGGCGAATACTCACATTCATAAGGAAACCTGATAAATAAATCATTAAATACAATTAGTCTTATAAATCAAGCTAATCTAATATAAACGCATCGTCAATAAGAATTATTGATTCATAATATTTTTTAGCATTATATTTATATCGGTTTTATACCACCAATTGAAATTAAGGATGATTGCAATGGCAGATTTATTTGAAAACCCAATGGGACTTAACGGATTTGATTTCGTTGAATTCGCCTCACCTGAATCGGAGGCGGTAGCCGCACTTTTTGAGCAGCTGGGTTTCACTCATGTTGCCAACCACAGATCTAAAGACGTCGCTTTATACCGTCAAGGTGACATCAATTTCATACTAAACCGTGAGCCAAAAAGCCAAGCCAGCTACTTTGTTGAAGAGCATGGAGCAGGGGCTTGTAGCATGGGCTTCCGCGTTAAGGATGCCAAGAAAGCCTATGAGCTCGCTATTGAAAATGGCGCTCAGCCAGTAGAGGTGCCCACTGGCGTTATGGAGCTTAGACTACCGGCTATCAAAGGTATCGGCGGCTCACTCATCTATCTTATTGATCGTTTTGGAGATGGTGAATCTATCTATGATGTCGATTTTGAGTTTCTTCCAGAAGTTGATAAGCATCCTGTGGGTCATGGTTTTAAAGTCATCGACCACTTAACGCATAACGTTTACCGCGGTCGCATGGCTTATTGGGCAACTTTTTACGAGCGCATATTCAACTTCCGCGAAATCCGATTTTTCGACATTAAAGGCGAATATACCGGATTAACCAGTAAAGCGATGACCGCCCCTGATGGCAAAATCCGTATTCCACTAAATGAAGAATCCAAGCAAGGCGGCGGACAAATCGAAGAGTATCTAATGCACTTTAATGGCGAAGGTATTCAGCATATTGCCTTAGCAAGTGATGACTTATTTGCCAGTATTGATAAGCTTAGAGACTCCGGTATTCCGTTAATGACAGCGCCAACTGATACTTATTATAAAATGCTTGATGAGCGCCTACCGGGTCATGGTGAGAATATCTCCGACCTACAGATGCGCGGTATCTTGTTAGATGGTACAACAGAAGGTGGTACGCCACGCCTACTGCTACAGATTTTCTCCGAAACCATCCTTGGTAGCCCAGTATTCTTCGAATTTATCCAGCGTAAAGGCGATTATGAAGACGGCTTTGGTGAAGGTAACTTTAAAGCGCTATTTGAATCGATAGAACGTGATCAAATCAGCCGCGGAGTTATTGGTGAAGTTGAAACTGAAGCAGAGTAAATAGATCAGTCAGTAACAGTAACGGGCAGGACAGAAAAGAGTTTGTCCTGCCCCTATAAAACTACTACCAAAAAACCAAGCGAAGACGGTAACACTTATACGGCTAGCGAGGATGGCATGGTATACAACTATAGTGAACTGACTTCAGAAGGAAAGCAGGCATGGAAAGCACAGCTTCTACTACTCAAACCCTCAATGCTAATAGCGGCAAGACTAGCAACGACCAGACTAACAACGAAAAGCAACCTTACGTATCGCATCAAGTCGATGGCCGTGGTCACATTAATTATAGTGACGATGAGCATGCTATGTGGCAAGCATTGCTTGACAGTCAAGCCCAGAAAACACCCAATCGCGCCTGCTCAGAGTATCTAATAGGGCTGGACAAGCTAGACCTCCCTACGTCTCAAATCCCACAACTGTATGATATCGATACGGTACTACAAGACACCACAGGTTGGCAGACTGCTGCTGTGCCTGCGTTGATTAGTTTCGGTAAGTTTTTTAAACTCTTAGCCAATAAACGCTTCCCAGTAGCCACCTTTATCCGTCGTTCTGAGGATATGAATTATATCGAGGAGCCTGATATTTTTCATGAAATTGTTGGGCACTGTCCGCTGCTGACTCACCCTGCTTTCGCGGCCTTTAACGAGACTTATGGCAAGCTGGGACTCAATGCCAGTAAAGAAGAACGGATGTGTCTGGCACGGCTATACTGGTTTACCATCGAGTTTGGCTTGGTCGAGCAGAGTAGTGACCAAGGCAAGGAATCCCTTAGGATTTACGGCGGTGGTATATTAAGCTCACCCTCTGAAACCGTATATGCCCTAAGTGAGGATCCCCAACATCAACCCCAAAATCAACCAGAATACCGCGCATTTTATTTGTTAGACGTGCTACGTACCCCTTATCGTATAGATCACATTCAGCCTATCTATTACGCTATCGATGATTTAGACACGCTGTTTGATATTTTGAATAGCGATATTATGGGTTACGTCAAAAAGGCCATGAGCTTGGGGCTGTTTGATGCTACTTATGCATAAAGCTATTTATATATATAGACGTTCTAGCTTTGTTAGCTTAACTGTCATTCGCTTAACTGGCATGAGTATGGGTACCACAAACAGTCAAGATTATAAGCACTAGCACGTTTTAGAGAGGCTTGATGCCTGTTATTATTTATCACTTAAAATATTGCTTCTATAAACTAATCATCAAATAAATTATCAATAGTATAAATCTAAACAAAGGAGATTATCATGTCCGAATTATCACAAGCCAGCTGTGAAGTTTGCCGTAGTGGCGCACCAAAAGTCAGCGATGTAGAAGCACGCGAGCTATTACAACAAATCCCTGATTGGTCACTAATTAACGTGGATGGTATCGACCAATTGCAACGCCAGTATAAGTTTAAAAACTTTGTGGCTGCTATGGCATTTGCCAATCGACTGGCAGATATTGCTGAAGAGGAAGGTCATCACCCTAGTATGTTAGTGGAATGGGGCAAAGTGACGGTTACGTGGTGGTCGCACAGTATCAAAGGCCTACATAGTAATGACTTTATTATGGCAGCAAAAACCGATAAATTGCTCGATAAACAATCCTAGTCTCTAAATTATACTTTACAGGCTCTAAATCAATTAGAGCCTGTAAAGTATGGTGCGTACAATATAGCTCCTGAATTATAACAACTAAATAAAATTCTAAGAATCCAAACCAAATTGGCAACATAAGGATGTGTTATGCCTCCACAAATACTTACCCAGTTTTCGCCTAAACTAGCTTTTATCATTGCTAGCGTCGTCATCGCGATTATGGGTGTCACCATGATTGGCTTTGGCTGGGTTCCGCACTTATCATTAATGCTTGCTATTGCTGTTTTGCTGGCCCTAGGTATGTTTAAGGGCTTAAGCTTTGAGAAGATGCAGGAACAAATGTCCTCAGGCGTCGCCAGTGGTATTGGTGCTATCTATTTATTATTCTTTATTGGATTGCTAGTCGCCGCTCTCATGATGTCGGGCGCTATTCCCACCATTATGTATTATGGTTTTGAGCTGATATCTCCGCAGTATTATTATATCTCTGCCTTTGTCTTGACCTCAATTATCGGGGTAGCGCTGGGCAGTAGTTTGACCACGGCAGCGACTATAGGCGTGGCCTTTATTGGGATGAGTAATGCCTTCGATGCCAACGTAGCTATCGCTGCAGGTGCCATAGTCTCAGGCGCGTTCTTTGCCGACAAAATGTCCCCACTATCAGATACTTGTACGCTTGCTTCATCGGTCGTGGGTATTGATTTGTTTGAGCATATTCGTAATATGATGTATACCACTGTGCCAGCTTGGCTCATCACTGCGGGGCTGTTTTGGTTCTTCTCTGGGCAGGCGGGTACCGGCGATTTAGGTCAAGTTACCCTGTTGCAGTCGCAGCTGGTCGATAGCGGCTTAGTGCATGGTTACTCAGTACTACCGTTTATTGTGCTAGTTGTCTTGGCGGTTTGCCGAGTGAATGCTATCTATACCATTATTTACACGATTGCTACCGCTTTAATCATTACCTATTTGCACAGTACTCCCAGTATCGGACAGTTAGGCGGCTACATGTTTGGCGGCTATGCTCCTGCCGAAAATTTAGAGCTAGGCGAAGTAGGCGGCATGATCTCACGCGGTGGCATGCAGAGCATGTTCTTTACACAGACTATTGTTATCTTGGCATTAAGTTTAGGTGGTCTGCTACGCGCATTGGGTATCTTGCCTGCGCTGCTGTTAGGTATCAGAGATATGCTGACCAGTTCAGGTCGCGCTATCTTTGCCGCCGCTATGGCAGCCTTAAGTATCAACGTCCTAATAGGTGAGCAGTATTTAAGTATCCTACTGTCAGGTACAGCATTTCGTCCAACGTTTGAGCGACTGAATTTACACCCCAAAAACTTATCTCGCACCATCGAGGATGCGGGTACAGTAATCAACCCATTGGTGCCTTGGAGTGTGTGCGGTGTGTTTATCAGTCAAGCGTTAGGCGTGCCAGTGCTTGAGTATCTACCTTATGCATTCTTCTGTTATCTGTCGCTACTGCTGACCTTATTGTTTGGCTTTACTGGGATTACTATTAGTAAGGCAGATCCCGTTAAGCAAGCAGTTAACAGTTAATACTTTTTAGTTTACTAAACGCTTCTTATGGGAATGTCACTTTCATTGGATGACATATACTAGAAATAATCAAATACTAGAAGCAGTTAAATAAGAAAGGCAGTCAAGTTACTCTAACTCTGACTGCCTTTTTTTGTGCTTCCTTTGTGCTTTATTTGGTGGTCTGATTCCTGTCATGCGTTACTTTAGCTATTTTTAATCTACATTCTATTAGAAGAACTAGTAAATTACATAACATCATAAACCCCCACTTCCATTGAACTCAAAAGCTGTTTAATCGAACCATTTTACTAGGTAAATAATTGTTATTAAACAACAAATTATTTAGATAAAAGTAGAAGGTGTGTTTGGCACTCATAAACCATATTTTCTACTACAAGCCATTGATTTGACTTATTATTTAAAAATTTATAATTTGAGAAAGCTCAAGGAAAACACAACTAATTCCTGTCATAAGTCAGAAAAATCTCATTAACATTTAGTGTATAGACTAGCCGCAAGACATCATCTAGAATTTGACGGTGTTCTAAAAAGCATGCTGGCATCAGACATAACCATAATTGATATAAAAGAACACCAAATCAAAGACTTTAAAGTGATTATCAAGCTTTTTAGAGAAACAACAGGTTCTTCTAACGGCTCGTTTTAGTCGGTGTCTAAGACGGCAGTTATTGCCTTCTATGCCTACGGTATGTTGTTTGCCACCCCGTTTATTATCTGGTTTAAAGGCGGTTAAGAAACGGTTCCAGTTATCCATGCTAACAGAGCTATACGTCACTTTAAGGTACTTGAGACGGCACCGTAGCTTTCTTGCCGTGGCTAAGTCACGTTTACCCCAAACATAAGCCACAATCTCACTGGTGTCACGATCATAAGCATAGATGAGCCAGACTTTACGCTTTTTTCGACCCACATAAGTCCAAAACTCATCAACCTCTAAGCGTTCATAGTAACGCTTCTTAGGAGTAATTTTATACACAGATGAGCCTAAGGTGCTCAGTACTTTACCAATACTAACCGAGGTAATGACAGCGATGTCTCTGATGCCGCCGCCTCGAGCAGTCATCAGCCGTATTCTATCTTCTATTCTAGAATGACAGCCTTGGTAGGTTAAGGCATGGTCGCCAATGAATTGACGTTGACAATCCTTACATTGGTAGTGCTGCTTGCCATAGCTTTTTATGCCATTTTTCTTTAAACTTATACTGTGACAGTCGGGGCAGCTGATATCTATTTGTGTCTTCATAACCTCAAATATATCATCTTGCTTCGGCTGTCACCCCTCTTTTAATTCCTCAGCATACTTTCTGATACACCACCAAATATAAATATATATTTGGTCTACTCTACAAAAGAGCCAGCAAGCTAGAAAAATTTTTGCCAGTTATATGAAACCATGTGTGTATCCATTTTATGTAGTTCTGACTATATAGGCCAATATCTAAAGATTATAAAAAGGAAAGACAGGCATGGATTGGGCGAGTATCTTTATTTATGACACGACATGGTCATTTGCCGCTGAAATTGTCATACGCGTGATTATAATGTTCAGCATGATTATTTTATTCCTGCGCTTCACTGGTAAGCGCAGCGTTCGCCAACTTTCAATTTTTGAGCTGACGATTATTTTATCACTGGGTTCTATTGCTGGTGACCCGATGTTCACTGAAGACTTGCCGCTGATTCAAGCGGTACTGATCATGAGTATGGTGATTGCTCTATATCGACTATGTACTTGGACTATGATGAAGTACCAGCCTTTTGAAGATTTTATAGAAGGCAGACCCATTTATATTGTAGAAGAGGGTCAATTGGTACTCGATAAGATTGAACAGGGAGAGATGTCGCACGATGAATTTTTTGCCGAAATGCGTCAGCAAGGTATTGAACATTTAGGTCAGATTCGTTACGGTCTGCCACTGTTCCCCAAGCAATATCAGGCAGTCAAGCAGATAGATTCGGGAGCTTGCTATGCTTGTATGCATTGTGGCTATGTCGATAATATCTCTAAGCCGAATCAGACTTGTGCACGTTGTGAATGTAATGATTGGGCTCAAGCCATCAATGTGAAGGTTATTGAATAATTAGTCTCAATGACCTCTGTTTTTTATTAAAAATCTACTCAATAGACCCAATAATTGCACACTTTCGAGAGCGTTCTTTAGAATTAGAACCAAGGTTTTATCATCACTAGATAGAAGTCTCAATCTGATTGTTTAGCGGTCTGCTTTTCACATACTTGACGCCAATAATTGACAATAAAGTAACTGAATACGTTCTTAGAGACTGCCACAATAAGTTACCTATCATGAATAAGGATTTATTATGAAATGTATTTCTAAAAATAAACGGCACTCATTGGTATCTTCTATCCATTACAATTCTAGTTGTAGCTGTACGAAATGTGGCTGTACCAGTCCTTCAACTTGTGAAAAATGCAATATGTGTTCGAAATGCTGTCAGTGCAGCTAAGCATAAACAGATTCACTATATAACTCTCTAAAATATCAATAATAATTAAAAAGCAGCATCCTAGATATTATTTAGGATGCTGCTTTTTTGTGGGTTTAAAATAGGTAAATAGCGACATATTTTGCTAGATACCTTTTATTATGAGCTCTAATTTATTGTGAGCTCTAAAACGGGATCACATTATCCGCTCAAAAAACCACCACAAGGCAATGGCAATACTGATCAGAGAACCTGCATAAAATATGACTGATTTATAAAAACGTGTATGACGTAGTAACAGCGCTATTGGAAATACCAAGGTGATAAATACCAGCTGTCCAAGCTCTATTCCTACGTTGAAGCTCAATAGTGCTAGCACGCGCTCACTGGTCGCTAATGGTAAATCTACTAGCACGTTCGCAAAGCCAAAACCGTGAATCAGTCCAAAAACAAAGGCCAGATAGGTGGCTCGCACTCTTAGCATTGGCACTAAGTTATTTAGTGCCGCGAATGCTATGGACAAGGCAATTAAGGATTCGATAAAGCGGGCAGGGATACTGACAATGCCAAGGGCAGCTAAACTCAAGGTAATTGAGTGCGCTAGCGTGAAGGATGTTGCGATCCAGAATACTTCAAGCAGTGCGGCTCGTGGTTTGGCGACGGCAACCAATTGTTTTTGCTTGCGTATGTAAACTGCAGGAATCAGCAGTACAAACAAAAACAATAGATGATCCCAGCCAATCAGCAAATGATGTATCCCGCTTTTCAAAAAAATTGTCGCAGTGGCGAACAAGCCGGAGTCTGCATCTGCACCTAGCGGATTTTGCCCTACGGCTAACACTTGAACAGGCAAGTCACCATCGACTTGAGTGAGGATCAAGCGGTGGTTGGCATCGATACCTGCTAGTATCTGGTAGTTCAGCCCAGAGATAGGTGTTGCGCAAGCCAGCTTAAAATTGGTATACAAATAATTAAACCCACCGCGCGTATTGATCGCCAGTGGCGCAAAATTTGTCATTTGGCACGTTTGAGTACCCGCTTCTAATGTCACTTGGGCTGCGATTAGCTGTTTTATGAGCGTCGTCTGTGACTTAATCTCTGACCAACTGACCTGATTGTCTCGGTTTGGGTCTATATCTACCAGCAAAGCCAGATCTCGAAGTGACAACTCGTACTCGGCGTTGTAGACGATATCGGCTGCGCCTTCAGCGTCGCTTGGTTCTAGGTTTAAGTAGGCCGTGCTAGATTCATGTGCTTGTATCGCCGTGCAAGTCATCGCCAGCAAGAATAGTGTCAGGTAACGACAGATATGACTCCAAGTGAGCCTGCTAAATGCGCTCATGAAGGTGTCTCCTTGCTTGGATTTTGCGGGCTTAAAGCTTGTGAACTTAAGGTTTGTGAGTTTAAGGCTTGCGCGCTTGAACCACTGATTTTACCTAAGCGTAGATCGCGCTCAAGGGCTGGGTATTCAAACTGAGTATCTGTCATAAACTGGCGTATCAGCTTGATATCTTTTTGGCTGCTGGCCTTGATGGCTGCTGTTGCATAAATCAAAATGTCAGCTGTTTCGCGCTGTTGTTGCCAGTTCTCACGAGCCAACTGGAGCGCTGAGTCAGTCTTGTTGGCGAGTAGGGCATAAGTGGCCTGCTCACGCATATGAGCATTTTCTTTACGTATCCGCCATACCTCAATGCGTTCTTTCATGAGTGCTAAGTTCTTCTGGGCATCAGGGTCACGCAGTTTAATTTGAGCAGTGATCAGCTTTAGCAACAGCGCGTCTTTGTCGGTGTGATCTTGAAGCAGTACCCGCGTTTTTTGATAGTCTCCGTGCTTGAGTAGCCAATCAGCGCGCGCCATAAGGGCGGGCACAGTTTGGTCATCCATCACACTAAAAACTTGTGTAGCAAGGGAATCGTCTTGGCTACGCAATGCCGCGTCTGCCTGCATTAGGTAGATCCAGCGAGCGGTCGATGCGTCGAGCCCCGAAGCAATACTAGCCAGCTCGCTTAGTGTTTGTTTGGCTTGAGTAAGTTCGCCGGACATGCTTTGAATTTGAGCCACGCAAGCCAATTGATAGACGCGCAATGACCCATCGTTGAGTTTTTTGCAGTGGCTCATGGCGGCTTCGAACTGGCCTTGAACAACTAACAGAGAGGATAGTGTCAATAGGGCATCTGGGTTAGTCGCATCTTTACTTAGGATCTGCTCCAGCAGTTCTTTGGCTTGAGAGAACTTATGATCCGACTGAAGTGCACGCGCTCGTAGCATGAGGGTTTCCACGCTTTGATCGGTTGTCTGATCTAATTGCGCTCGTGCTTGACCCAGCGCACGCGGATCGCCCTGTAAATAAGCACGTTCTAAAAGCTTACTGGTTTGCTCGGGGCTAAGGGTACTCGCACCAGACGAAAAACTGTCTGAGTTGAGGTAGCGTGCAGGGGGTGAATCGGAGGGTAACTTCTCAAGAATTTGTTGGTCACTTTTTGGAAGAAAAGGAGCCGCGTAAAGCAGTTGGCTGGTTATGAGTAATAATGATAGCAATCTAATAGGCTGCTTAATCCAGTGCATGAAATCTCTCCATTTAAAACCTAAAGAAGCACCTGATCAGTAACCTGATCAGGTGCTGGGTTTACCTCACGTCAGACTACAACGAGGCGTTGGCGCCTGTTATTGCAATAGGTTCTGCCAAGTTAGCTTCAGGAAGTATAATCCGATCGATGTCTTGCGGCTCATCGACATTTACGTTGTTACTGGCCTTGATTACGGTAGACACTCTATCAACTGCTAAATTCGCATTAGCCTGATCCACAGCTACGTCAGTATCAACTGGATCCCGTGTCTCAAAGTCGTTGTCATTATCATTGAAGCAACCAGATAGAGCCGCCGATCCAGTGACCAATACCGCTAACATTATATAGCGCATTGTATTTCTCCTTGGGTTAGATTCATGGTGCTGATCGAGCGCCTGGGTTAGGGGTTGTTAGATAAGGAAAGACTGAATCAAATTCAGTAGCGGTTTTACGTACGCCGTCAGTATATGGAAGGTCACCGGTTTCAGCATCATCAGGGACACAGGAAATACTAAGTTTACATAATTTACCCATAGCTACTCTTAATGAGACGTCAGTTACGTCATCACCAGGGCGTCTACCATTCGGAAATCCTGCATTATCGCCAGCAATGACCCCTAAGTCGTCTTGAGCACCAGCTGCTTTTGCAACCGTAGTGGTGTTTAAGCGCAGCATGTCTGCTGGAACTAGATCTGGATTAGCTGGTTTGTTAACACCTGGAACACCGGTTAAAAAGGCCGTTACTAGATCTTGACGTGGGAAGTTAGTGGGGGCTTTCACACCTTCATCTTTGAATAAGATCTCAACTAATGCAGGAAGCGTGGGGTATTGAACATAAGGTGCAAAGTTAGTCAGATCGTCTTTTGGCTCTGAGGCATTAAATTTATCTTTGTCCTTAAGACCAATGACTACTTCGTTAACTAGTGGCATACCTAATCTAGAAACTTGAGTCCATGCGCCGCCTTTTTTAGCAGTGGTACTGATACCAGAAGCAGGCGAAGGATTTATTAAAGTGGCTTGACGGACACTAGCGGTAGTCCAAGCGCCAATCACAGGATCAGCGCCGTTTCCGCTAACCAAACAAGATTTAGGAATTTCCATCGCAATTGAGGTGATGTTTTTATTCGCTAGGATGTTGGTACCGCTTTCACGGCCGCCTACTGGATCTAAGTTGATTAAGTCAAATACTTTACCTAAATCGATTGCGAAACTTTCAGCGCGTTGACCGACGAATACTCTAGCCTTTTTGTTACCTGCGCAGCTGCCTAATGGTAAATCTTTGATGAAACCATTGGCGTAAACTGGGTAGTTTGCAAAAGACTTAGTACCGATATAGTCAAACGGTTTTTTATAAGTCCCCCCCAGTTGTTTGCGATCACCACTGCGACGATCACCTGTGACCATCGTCACTGTATAGCTTTCGTTGGTTTGCACATTAGCTGGGTTTGAAGCATCAGCTATATTAATCAGAGGAACCGCAACGTCTGGTGTTGATGCGTCGCCATCTGAATCAATTTCGATGCTATTTAGGTTTTGAGTAAAGTCAAATTGGAAAGTGATGTCTTCAACAGCGTCACCATTGTTATCGATATGGATCTCGTACAGTGCATCATCGTCTAGTGAAAAATAGTTGGGCCCACCGTAGGCATCTTGTAAGGGGAGGTAGTTAGCGATAATCGTGACGTAATCCTCTCGACCATTTTCATAACTGTTGAACATGTAAAGGTCAGTCGCATCGACCTTAGGAGTTTTTGTGATTGAGGGAGCTTCACGGTGGCTAGATGCCACAGCGCTCGCGCTCGCACACAAAACCATTGCCACTAATAGGGCGTTTACAGTGTGTTTCATACGAATCCTTGTAAAGAAACTTGAGAAGAGGTGGTTTCTAGAGCATTTTAGACTTGTGTTATATACGATTTCTAAGAACTTAAACTAAACGGTTCAATCAATAAGTTAAAGTAAACTACACACACAGGCAAGTTTTTTTATTGGGAAGTTACTGATTTATTAGAATATTGGCCGTTTTTTCACAAAAAACTACCTTGTAGTAACAATTTGAATGACAGGATTTATCGAACATAAAAAAACAGTCTTAAGGCTGTTCTTAGACGATCATCCTAATAAAGTATTTACTAACCAAACCGCTAGTGGTTTTCGTAGATGGATCTACGGACGCTAATCTCATGGTCCATAAGCCCTTCTCAAATTACTCTTGTTATAGAGGTTGATTTAACGCAATATGTGATGCAACTTGTGCCATTTATAATTTTAATTAAATCCTGTCCATGCTTGTTTTTAACCGGCTGTCTTATAAATTATTATGATACCAACTACACTTACCCGTCCGAGCTGTTCTATTTGGCCTATCGGTGCTGGGACAACTATTCTTGTCATTATATTGCATGGTCTTGCTATATGGGCCTTGATATCTATGGAAAGTCCCGAACGTCCCGAAATAAAGGTAATCGAGCCTGCGGCCATTCAATTAGAGCTAGTGACGTTAGCAACATTACCCGCCGAAAACCCTCGTACTACAAAACCCCTTATAGCCGCTCAATCTGAGCGTCAGCCAAAACCGCAATCAAAGAAACAATCCGCTGAACCAATAAAAGCCAAGCCAGTAGAAACAGTCAAGCCAGCGCTGGACATCAAACCGCTAGAACCTGTTGAACCGCTGAAACTTGAACCGAAAAAAGAACAATCAGAGCCAATAAAAGAGCAGCCTGAGCCAAAAGAAAAACCTAAGACGACTGTATCGGCACAAAATAACATAACAAAAAACCCAGAAGAATTAGCCAAAGAAATGACTGAAGAGGAGCAGGATTTTGTCGCATTGGTTCAAGCGATGACAGGACAGTTCGATCCCGAGCCAGCGGATATATCGGGGCAAGAGCTGGTAATAAAAGAATCAAGAAAGACAGTCAAGGCGACATCTGAAGAAGAAATAGACTTAGCTGCGATAATCCGAGCGATGGCGGCAAAGTACAGTCGCGACCAGGCTCGTCAGCGGCGAGAAGCCGAAAAACGCGCTGGACAAGATCTATCACAAGCACAGTCTGATAAGGGTAATAAGAAACAAAAACAAACTAATACTAATGATGAGCCAGTCGATTTTTTGGAAGAGCAGGCCAGTTGGCTTCCCGAACACGAGCCCAATACAAGTCTTCCGTTGTTAGTGTGGCGTGAGACTACTGCCCGCTCGGGTGAGGTATTTACTGTATTGTTAGAGTTAAATGTCGATAAAAATGGTTATGTGACTAAGGTACGAGTGCTCCAGTCATCAGGCAATCAGATCATCGATGCTGTAGCAACGGTCCAAGTAAGAGCAGGCCAACTCAAGCCGTTGCAACAAAATGGGCTACCCGTCAATGGCATTGTACCAATGTCATTAACGTATGAGCGGCCTTAATCTAAGCAAAGATATACCAGAGAAAAAATAACGATAAAGGAATACGAATAAACCAACATGAGTAACGAGATGAGAGAGGTTGCCTATCAGCCTAAATTATCGAGCAATTAATTTAGCAAGTTGTTCATTGAGCCATTAAGCGACTGATCACTTAAGAAAAAAACAGCCTATAGCGCTACTCAACTGCTTTAAGGAGTCTATATGGATTTTACAGATTATTGGCAATACACAGATATTATTACTAAGCTTTTATTTTTTGCGCTATTTGCGTTATCGATCGCCTCTTGGGTTACGGGTATATTGCGCCTGCATTATAGCCGCCAGTTGGCTAAAACGGTCGTTGCTGACTTAGCGCAGCAAGTACGCAGTCAGGTACCGCATACTTTGCAAGCCAGTCCAGAAGAGCGCAGGCTCCTCACCGAACAGACGTTATTACAGCAGATCGGTCGCTACCGTTATCAGAGCGAGCAAGGATTGCCACTGCTCGGCACGACCGCTGCTATTGCGCCCTTTATTGGACTATTCGGGACAGTGTGGGGGATATTCCATGCGCTGCGTAGCATAGGCGAAAGCGGGCAGGCGGGACTTGCGCAAGTGGCGGGTCCAGTAGGAGAAGCGCTTATTATGACTGGTCTCGGTCTTGCGGTAGCAATTCCCGCGGTGATCTTTTACAACATTATTACGCGTATGAATCGCCGGATCTTGCACATGGCCAACGATATCGCGCATGGTCTATTGGGCGAGTCGATGCGACCGGCCATGACAACAGGCATTAAAGTAGCCGATGACCAAGCAACTGATAGTAAACTATAGACAATGGCAATCCATTCGCTACTCTGATTGATAAAGAAAAAAGAAGGAGGCAGATATGGCGTTTCATCTAGGTGATGAAGAGACCCAAGGCATAAGTGGGATGAATCTAATTCCGCTCATCGATATTATGCTGGTGCTGATGATTATCTTTTTGGTTACGGCCACAGTGATGAATCCAACCGTACCTTTGGAGCTACCCGAGACCAGTGCTACGGTTAATGGCTTACCTGATGAGGTATTGCAAGTCAGTATTGATAAGGACAATGGCTTATTCTGGGATGAAGAGGCGCTAACGTTAGAGCAATTACAAGTCCGGTTTGAGCAAGCGTCAAAAGAAGGTCATAATCCGAATATTCACCTGCGGGCGGATAAAGACACCCGTTACGATATGGTCGCGCAAGTGCTGGCTGCCGCGAGTAATGCGGGTCTGACTAAGATTGCGTTTGTAAATAAATAGACTTCGCATAACATGCAATCATGTTTAGCCGCTGTTTAATATCATCGTTCCACTCCCGTTAACACTATTTTTTAGTGCCTATTAAGTAGTATTGAAAACAAAATTTATACTGCTTTCGCTCAATAGTTAGCTTCATTATTTATTGGTATATTGCCCCTATTACAACTGTGAAAATTTACGGTAGGGGTATTTACTATGCAAGCAAAAGAGCTACTTGAGCTGGAACGCCGGGAAATAAAAGCGCTTCACTATACGTGGATCGCTTTTTTTCTTACCTTCTACGTTTGGTTTAACATGGCACCGCTAGCCACTTCTATGTTACAGACAGAAAGCTATTTGACGCCAGATCATATTAAGTTGTTCCTAATTGCAAACGTGGCTTTGACCATTCCTGGGCGAGTGGTCGTAGGAATGGCCTTAGATCGTTTTGGACCCAGACGGGTATTCTCGATATTGATGGTGGTGATGGCGATACCGACTTGGTTTTTTGCTTTTGGTACTTCCGCCATGCAACTATTCGTTGCGAGATTATTCATGTCTATCGTCGGTGCCGGTTTCGTAGTTGGTATACATATGACCGCGCTATGGTTTAAACCAAAAGATATTGGTTTTGCTGAAGGCTTCTATGCAGGGTGGGGTAATTTTGGCTCAGCAGCAGCGGCCATTACTATTCCAACCATTGCTTTACAGTTCTTTGGCGGCGTTGATGGTTGGCGTTGGGCCATTGCGTTATCTGGGTTAATTATGGCTGTTTACGGCGTGGCCTATTGGTTTCTTATTACCGATGGTCCAACGGCTGACACCCATAAAAAAGCACGTTCGGCTGGCGCTTTAGAGGTATCGACTTGGAAAGACCTTTTATTATACTGTTTGTTTATTGTTCCTTTATACGGTGTATTATCATTACTGGTCTATCGTACTCAAGGAATGGGCTTTTTGAGCGCTACTGGCGCTTGGGTATGCTATGGCGTTATCGGGTTGATGGTGCTGTATCAAATTTATAAAGCCATCAGCGTTAATGTTCCTATCATTAAGGCGGGTATTCCTGAAGACGATAAGTATCCGTTTACCTCCGTTGCTGCTCTAAACGTGACTTACTTTGCTAATTTTGGCGCAGAGCTGGCAGTGGTATCTATGCTACCGATGTTCTTTGCCGCGACATGGACACTTGATCCCACGGTAGCAGGGCTGGTTGCCTCGACTTTTGCCTTTGTTAATTTGTGGGCGCGTCCGTTAGGGGGTTATATCTCCGATCGAGTAGGTAATCGCCGTTTGGTTATGTTGGTCTATATGTTCGGCATTGGTATCGGATTTGGACTAATGGGATTATTGAATGCAGAGTGGCCGTTGTTTATTGCGGTGGTCTTTACCATTTTATGCTCAGTATTTGTACAAGGCGCAGAAGGGGCAACCTTTGGCGTTATTCCATCCATTAAGCGACGTCTCACGGGTCAGATATCAGGCTTGGCAGGCGCTTATGGCAACGTAGGCGCAGTATTCTACTTGTTTGTATTTACCTTAGTTGAGCCCAACCAGTTCTTTTTCATTATCGCTATAGGTGCCTTTATTGCTTGGGTACTTTGCTTCTTCTGGTTAAAAGAGCCTGAAGATGCCTTTGGGGATGATTATAAAATGTCATCGGTAGATATTCAGATTGCTAAAGAACATAACGGTTAGTATTGTTTTCCCTATGACTGTTCTTCCTATAAAAAAAGCCACCTAATTTTATAGTTAGGTGGCTTTTCATTTATCAGTCTTGATAACAAGTTATTTCGACAAATGATTGACTGTCCAAACGGCCGCATCTACCCGCGTACGCAGACCGGTCTTGTTAAGGATATGCTTCACGTGTACTTTTACCGTTGACTCTGCAATATCGAGCTTATTGGCGATCATTTTATTACTGAGCCCTTCCGCTATCATTTGAATCACTTGTAACTCCCTACCCGTCAGATTGCCTGCAATATCTTGAATACTGGGGGTACGTAAGGTTTGAGCCAATATTGACGCTAGGTTTGGACTGATCACCAGTTCGCCGCGCAATATTTTTCTAATATCAATAATGATTAAGTCAGGTTCCATATCTTTTAATAGATAGCCATCTACGCCCAACTTCAAAGCATCTTGCACATCTTCACCGCTATCAGAAACCGTAAATAATACGGTTTTGGTCTTAATGTTTCTCGCTTTAATTTCTTTTAAAGTTTCCATACCGGTTAGTACAGGCATCTTATGATCTAGTATGACCAAATCGACCTCATTATTTGCTAAGAATTCTAGCGCCTCTTGTCCATTACTCGCTTCACCAATGACCTCTACGTCATTCTCAAGACTCAATAACTCTGCCACCCCGCGACGTAGCATAGGATGGTCATCCACCAGTAACAACCGAGCTGGAGAAGCGGAGGTATAAACTTTAGTACTCATAGCATACTCACAGATTAAAATACTATAAAAGAAGCGTTTTAACGCTTCAAAAAAGACAAGCCAGCGGTCTAAATTCTATTGGAAAATATAAGCTTATAGTCAGTTCTAAATAAAATCGATACGTTAATAACCAGGTGCTACTGATATAAATTTTCCTTGCGTGCTGCTAAACAGAGGCTGCGAAAAATTCATCTCAGTAGCACTGTATCGGTTTTAAAGTGAGCCAACTATACTGGCTTATAGATAAGCTTCTTTGGATATATTCTCATCGAAGAAATTGGGAGCAAACTTAGCGGTTACTGTCGTGCCTTGTGGCTGATTATTAGAGACGATCAATTCCCCACCTAAGTTGTGGGCGCGCTCTTTCATAATCATTAAACCATGATGCTGAGTCTGATCTACGGTGCCTGATATACCAACACCATCATCTACGATGGTCATAACAATATATTTGTCCTCATCATCATATCCCAGTTCAATGTCTACACTTTCAGCTTGGGCATGCCTGCTAATATTTGACAACGCCTCTCTGGCAATTTGGATCAAATCAATTTGTTCAGTGGCACTTAAATTCAGAGTCATCACTCGATTACTCACCGTAATATCAAACTTACCCTTTAAGGCAAATTCATTGGCGGCTTCGTGTAATGCTTCATCAAAATTATCATTATCAATAGTAAGCCGAAAGGTAATTAATAAGTCTCTTAACTGTTGATAGGCGGAGCTAAGACCTGTTTTTATCTGATCAATATGATGCCGGACGGAAGCTTCATTTTGTTCGTCAGACCCCTTTTTAAGATGCCTCTCTAACACACTGACTTGAATCTTCAGATAAGACAATGACTGAGCCAAAGAATCATGCAACTCTCTGGCGATAGTGGACCGCTCTTCAAATAAAATGAGCTGATGTTCCTGTTGTCTTTGCTTACGTAGTGACAGAGCGGTGCTAATGAGATTGGTGAGCGCTACAATCAGCTCATTGTTTTCAAGGTCTAGCTCAGAACCTATTTCAGACTCGAAAAAGGTTCTGCCTTCTTTTGCAATCTGAATACGCTGTGAGGACGGTGCATTGCCGTCATTATTATTTGGAGAAAGTGTACTGTTGATAAGTAGGACCGACTTTGGCCGCACTTTTAATTCGCCGAATTCGACTTTTTGGTGGGCGATAGGATAGGATTTGGTATATACGCCTTCTTTGGTTAAACAGTTATCACAGTTTAGCTTCTTACACAGCTCTTTCATTTTTTCACCATGTAAGATGATGGCGTTTTTATTATTTATGAATTTATTTTGTATGCATAAAGTGAACTCTAGATGCGGCAAGACCTTGCCAAAATCTGTAATCAAGGTATCCAGCCTGTACAAGCTCACTTGACTGGTGGTTAGGGATTTAGAAAAGTCATAAAACAGCGACAGCACTTGATTGGCTTTCACTAGATGTTGGGTTTTTATCTGTACTTCACTTTCAAGTGAACGCTGATGGGTCTCAATGGTGCTCGCCATATCATTAAAAGAATCTCCGAGTGCATTAAATTCTGTATAGCCCGATATAGACACTCTAGTATTGCGCTTGCCCTGTTTAAATTTATAGTTGGCTTTAATAAGCTGTTGTACGGGTATCAGTACATTTTGACGCAGTCTCTGCATACCCACTAGCATAATGATAACCGTCAGCACCAACGATACAATTTGCAGGATTTGCTGCCACGTCTGACGCTGCTCATTTCTATACTGTAGCTCGTTGACGAAGCTATCTACGTCTTCAATGTACTTAAACGAGACGATATAAAATTTTTGGGCATCTTGTGATAACAAAGCAGGTTTCAACTCGCGAAACCACTGCGACTCTATTTGCTTAAGTTGGTTGTTGATTGCTTTATTGTCATTCGCATTAGCCAATTGATAGTCACGTAATTCCGCAAGCCTACTTTCCATATCCTCAATAAGAGTGCTAATTTCTTCAGTCTTTTCTTTCCGGATAGGACTTAATTTATCTTGCTCTCCAATTCTATTCTCACCCTCAACATTCTCTGTACCTTCTTTTTTACCTTCTAAGTCATTTTTCTTAAGACCAATGTTCAAATCAAAAGGATTGTCTTCAGAAAAATTAGTCGCCAACTGAAAGCTAATACGGTAAGTGGCCATACGTATCGAGCCTGCGGTGTTAATGGCTTGAGCATCTGTTTCTGACACCCAAGCTAGCATGCCGCCACCTAATGCAGATATAAAACATAAGATAGAAATAGTAAAGATAGCGCCCCAAGCATGAAGGGGTAGGGAATGGCGTAATAGACGACTATTCATAATTAATAAGCTTTTACCTATTAGAAAGCATGACGGGGAATAATGATTGGGAAGCATGGTTTTTAGAAATTTCGAGTTTGAAATACTCAAGCGTATAAGCCCAAATATCAATTTATCATCAATGAGTTGACCTTTTATATACCTCTAAAGCAGTAGTTCACTTAGAGTGCTAAACATTACCTCTTTGAGGTATCAGTCTACCACTATGTATCAATACTAATGACGGTGATAACAAAGTACCGTGAGTTATCATTTGTTGTTGATGCATCAAGTGAATAATAGAGCCAATAAGCAAGGATAGTAGCCCGTTTTTCTTCTTTAAACGTCTACTTCTTACTGCCTATTTTTATAGTGGCCTAACTGTATAGACGATATTAAGTGAGGAATAGTATGGGCAGTAATGACAATTTTAAAGGTGGTAAGCTCATCACTGACTGGCGTCCTGAAATGGAAGAGTTTTGGGAAAGTAGCGGCAAAAAAGTCGCCCGTCGCAATTTATGGATATCTATACCGGCCTTACTGCTGGCTTTTGCGGTATGGATGGTATGGAGTGCGGTCATCGTTCGCTTGCCAGAGATAGGTTTTGGATTTGATAGAGGTCAGCTTTTTTGGTTGGCGGCTCTACCAGGCCTATCAGGGGCGACACTGCGTATTTTTTATTCTTTTATGGTGCCTATATTTGGTGGACGGCGCTGGACAGCTATCTCCACTGCATCGTTATTGATTCCGGCATTATGGATGGGGTTTGCCGTTCAAAACCCTGATACCCCGTTCATTATATTCGCCATTATTGCGCTACTTTGCGGCTTCGGCGGCGGCAATTTTGCCTCTTCTATGTCCAATATTTCGTTCTTTTATCCAAAATCTGAACAAGGTACCGCACTGGGCCTCAATGCCGGTCTTGGTAATCTAGGCGTGTCCGTTATGCAGTTTGTGGTGCCGGTGGTCATCCTATTTGCGGCGTTCGGTAGCTTAGGCGGCGATCCGCAGATTTCCGGTTCAGGCCAACAGTTCTATCTACAAAATGCGGGCTTTATTTGGGTACCTTTTATTCTGCTATTCTCAGTGTTGGCTTGGTTTGGAATGAATGATATTGCTACTTCCAAAGCCTCCTTTAAAGATCAATCTGTTATCTTTAAACGTAAGCACAACTGGATCATGTGCATTCTTTACATGGCAACCTTTGGTTCATTCATTGGTTTTTCTGCCGCGTTTCCTATGTTGATTAAGAACTCGTTCCCTGCCATAGACGCCCTGAAATTTGCCTTTTTAGGTCCCTTGGTAGGCGCGCTTTTCCGGCCTTTAGGAGGTTGGATATCTGATAAAGTAGGCGGCGCTAGAGTCACGTTTTGGAATTACATTGTGATGGTGTTGGCAGTACTGGCTGTCATGTACTTCTTACCCAGTGAGAGCAATGAAGGCAGCTTTGTCGGATACTTCATCTCCTTCATGGTGCTATTTATTACTACCGGCATCGGTAACGGCTCTACCTTTACCATGATTCCGGTTATTTTTAGAACCTTTCATGAGCGACGTGCACCGGAGGAGGTGGGAGCAGAGTCACTGTTCGTAGAGATACGTAAAGAGTCCGCAGCGGTGGTTGGTTTTACCTCGGCTATCGCGGCTTATGGCGCTTTCTTTATTCCTAAAATGTTTGGATCGGGCTTAGGGGTCTTTGGCACTTTTATCGCTTTAATTATTTTTTATATCATTTGTATCGTATTGACTTGGTGGTATTACAGCCGTGGAAACGCAGAATATCCTTGTTAGCTATATATATAGTCAGTCCATAATAAAATAGGTACAGATATGATAACGTGCCACTGGTACAAATTTTACTCGCTTGCTGTGTGGCTGCGCCACTCCTGAGGCTTCGAAAAATTTATCCTAGTAGCACTGTATGCTTTCTAAAGTGAATCAACTATAGGTGTTAAAAATATAGAGGTGTTAAAACTATATCAGCACTAAAAATATACGATCAACGTTTTTTGACCAGGCTACTTACTTAGGTCAGTAGCATTTTTTTTGCTTATTCCATTTTATCTGGTTTTCTGTCGCCTGTTTTCTCTCTTATTGATTGGTTTTTGACGACAGTATTTTTATAACGGCTACTACTAAGGTGGTAGGGCTGTGCTCATGTTAGATAATAGTAAGTCCTCTAGCGCTTACTTACAATGATGATATCGAAACAGTATTTACGGCTTATGTGCATAGAGAAGCTACTAAAATCACTCCTCAAATCACTCTGAGCCCAGTTCTAGATACATCATAAGCAATAACCTAGAGGATAGCGAAATGAGTCATTTACTCGATCAGTTCCGTTTTTTTAAGCGCAAAAAAAGTGAGTTCGCCGATGGACACGGCGAGACCCGTGATGAGTCGCGTGATTGGGAAAATGTTTATCGCAGTCGTTGGCAGTATGACAAAGTCGTGCGCTCAACACATGGCGTCAACTGTACGGGTTCGTGCTCATGGAAAATCTATGTTAAAAACGGACTGGTTACGTGGGAAACTCAGCAAACTGACTATCCAGAAACGCGCCCAGATCTACCCAACCACGAACCTCGCGGCTGTCCTCGTGGCGCAAGTTATAGCTGGTATATGTATTCTGCCAACCGGGTCAAATATCCTAAAATTCGTAAGCCTTTATTAAAATTATGGCGCGAAGCCAAGGGCGAGTTTCCAGACCCAGTCGATGCTTGGGGAAGTATCGTTGAAGATCCAATCAAAGCCGAACAATATAAATCTAAGCGTGGTCTTGGTGGCTTTATCCGCTCAACTTGGGCAGAAGTCAACGAGATTATTGCCGCGAGTAACGTCTACACTGCCAAAGTTTATGGCCCTGACCGTATCGTCGGTTTCTCTCCTATTCCTGCCATGTCAATGGTCAGCTATGCCGCAGGCAGTCGTTATCTGTCTTTGATTGGTGGCGCTTCTCTGTCTTTTTACGATTGGTACTGTGATTTGCCACCGGCGTCGCCAATGACTTGGGGCGAGCAAACGGATGTTCCAGAGTCCGCCGATTGGTACAACTCTGATTATATTATCGCTTGGGGGTCGAACGTGCCGCAAACGCGCACACCCGATGCGCATTTCTTTACTGAAGTCCGTTACAAAGGCACCAAAACAGTTTCTATTACGCCCGATTATGCGGAGATATCTAAATTAACTGATTTGTGGCTGAACCCTAAACAAGGGACGGATGCAGCGGTCGCTCAAGCGTTTTGTCATGTCATTATTAAAGAGTTTTATCTCAAGCAGCCTAGTGAGTATTTTCTAGACTATGCCAAGCGCTATACCGATATGCCAATCTTGGTCATGTTAGAAGGCGCAGAAGGCTCGCGTCGTCCGGGTCGCTATCTTCGTGCTTCTGACTTGGTTGATAACTTAGGTCAAGAAAACAATCCAGAATGGAAAACTATCGGCCTGAATAATGATGGCGAGCTGGTTTCTCCACAAGGCTCCATTGGTTATCGCTGGGGCGAAAAAGGTAAGTGGAACATTGAGCAAAAGAACGGTACGACAGGCGCGGAAATTGACCTGACGTTAACCTTAAAAGACAGCGCTGAGACCTGCATAGTCGCATTTGACTACTTTGGTCATGTTAAACATCCACACTTTGAGTGCGTACCAGGCGACGCGTTACAGCAAAAGACAGTCCCTTGTAAAACCGTCACCCTTGCCGACGGCACCACCGCTATAGTAGCGACCGTATTTGACTTAACAGTCGCTAATCTTGGGGTTGATAATGGGGTTGGGGGCGAACACGTCACCGATGATTATAACGATGCTAGTGTCCCTGGTACGCCTGCGTGGCAGGAAGTAATCACGGGTCTCAGTCGCGAGCGCGTCATTCAAGTGGGCCGTGAGTTTGCAGAAAACGCGCATAAGACTAAAGGCAAATCGATGATTATCATCGGTGCGGGTATGAATCACTGGTATCACCTCGATATGAACTATCGCGGCGTTATCAACATGCTTATGCTGTGCGGTTGTATCGGCAAATCAGGTGGTGGCTGGGCGCATTATGTGGGTCAAGAAAAACTACGTCCACAGACCGGTTGGTTGCCATTGGCATTTGCGCTTGATTGGCATCGTCCACCGCGTCAAATGGCCGGTACCAGTTTCTTTTATAGCCATAGCTCACAGTGGCGTCATGAAACTATTTCTGCTCATGAGATTCTCTCTCCGAATGCCAATAAAGCAGACTTTCCTGAGCATATGCTTGACTACAATATTCAAGCAGAGCGAGCAGGTTGGTTACCTTCAGCACCGCAACTCGATCGCAATCCGCTAATCATTGCTGAGCAAGCAAAAGCGAGTGGCAAAGAGATAGAGGATTATGTGGTGGATTCTCTGGAAGATGGCAGTATGCGCTTTGCCTGTGAAGCACCGGACAACCCCGTTAACTTCCCTCGTAATATGTTTATCTGGCGCTCAAACTTGTTGGGTTCATCAGGTAAAGGGCATGAATACATGCTCAAGTATTTTTTGGGCACCAAAAACGGCCTGCTAAACGAAGAGAACCCTGCGGGTCAGTTACAACCAAAAGAAGTCGATTGGGTAGAAAAAGGCCCGACTGGCAAGCTGGACTTGGTGGTTACTTTAGACTTCCGGATGTCTTCTACTTGTATGTATTCTGATATCGTCCTGCCGACTGCGACTTGGTATGAAAAAGATGACATGAATACCTCAGACATGCATCCTTTTATCCATCCTCTAACCGCCGCAACAGACCCTGCTTGGGAATCTAAAACGGATTGGGAAATCTATAAAGGTATCGCTAAAAGCTTTTCTGAAATCTCTAAAGGTCATTTAGGGGTTGAGACTGATGTCGTAACTTATCCGATGCAGCATGATACTCCGGGGGAGCTGGCTCAGCCATTTGGTGGCACAGACTGGAAAACCGCTGGCGAAAGACCGGTTCCGGGTAAGAACTGCCCAATGATTAAGATTGTTGAGCGCGATTATCCAAATACTTATGCCAAATTCACCTCGCTTGGACCTGCTTTGGAACAGTTAGGCAACGGTTCAAAAGGTCTGAATTGGGACGTCAAAACTGAAGTTAAGCAACTGGGTGATCTCAATTACCGCGTGACTGAACCTGGCGTTTCTGAAGGTCGTCCACGTATCAGTACGGCAATCCATGCGTCCGAAACCATCTTAATGCTCGCTCCAGAAACCAATGGTCATGTCGCTGTTAAAGGCTGGCAAGCATTGTCTGAGTTTACCGGTCGTGAGCATGCGCATCTTGCCAAGTCTAGCGAACATGAAAAAATTCGCTTCAAAGACATCGTGGCGCAACCGCGCAAAATCATTTCAAGCCCGACGTGGTCGGGGATTGAATCCGATGAAGTGAGCTATAACGCCGGTTATACCAACGTTCATGAGCTTATTCCTTGGCGTACGATTACGGGCCGTCAGCAGTTTTATCAAGATCATCCGTGGATGCAGGCTTTTGGGGAACAAATGCAACAGTATCGTCCCCCGATTGATACCAAAACCACTGAGATAGTCAAAAACGCTAAGCCCAATGGTAATAAAGAAATTGTGCTTAACTTTTTAACACCACATCAAAAGTGGGGTATCCATAGCACGTATTCTGACAACTTATTGATGCTGACCCTGAGCCGTGGCGGCCCTTGTGTCTGGATGTCAGAAGTTGATGCGGCCAAAGCAGGTATCGTCGATAACGACTGGATTGAGCTGTTCAATGCTAACGGCGCTCTCACCGCTCGTGCCATCGTCAGTCAGCGCGTCAAAGAAGGCATGACCATGATGTATCACGCTCAGGAAAAACTGGTCAATATCCCTGGTTCTGAGCAGACCGGTACTCGTGGCGGTATTCACAACTCAATGACCCGTACTATCTTGAAGCCTACCCATATGATTGGCAGCTATGCTCAGCAGTCTTATGGCTTTAACTATTATGGAACGGTGGGTTGTAACCGTGATGAGTTTGTTGTTATCCGTAAAATGTCAAAAATTGACTGGTTAGAAGACAAGCCAGATGATGCATTGCCGCGCCCACTGCCGACCAGCATTGAAGGGTAAAGTCACTTTTTTCTATCCATACTTGGAGCACACACACCCATGAAAATTCGTTCGCAAGTCGGCATGGTGCTTAACCTTGATAAATGTATCGGTTGTCACACCTGCTCAGTTACCTGTAAAAACGTTTGGACCAGCCGTGAAGGCATGGAATATGCGTGGTTTAATAACGTCGAATCCAAGCCCGGTATTGGCTATCCCAAAGAATGGGAAAATCAAACCAAATGGAAAGGCGGTTGGATACGCAATGCTAACGGCACTATTAATCCTCGCATTGGTGGTAAGTTCAGAGTGTTGGCTAATATTTTTGCCAACCCTGATTTGCCAGAGATTGACGATTATTACGAACCGTTTGATTTTGATTATCAGCATCTTCATACCGCGCCTATCAGCAATCACCAACCTATTGCCCGCCCGCGCTCATTGATTTCTGGCAAGCGCATGCAAAAGATAGAGTGGGGCCCTAACTGGGAAGAGATTCTAGGTACTGAGTTTGAAAAAAGACGCAAAGATAAGAACTTCGATAATATCCAAGCGGATATCTACGGAGAGTACGAGAATACATTCATGATGTATCTGCCACGTCTTTGTGAGCATTGCTTGAACCCAACTTGCGTGGCGGCGTGCCCTAGTGGCGCTATTTACAAGCGTGAAGAAGACGGTATTGTCCTGATTGATCAGGAAAAATGTCGTGGCTGGCGGATGTGTATCTCAGGTTGCCCGTATAAAAAGATTTACTATAACTGGAAATCGGGAAAATCTGAAAAATGTATCTTCTGTTATCCGCGCATTGAAGCCGGTTTGCCGACTGTCTGTTCAGAAACTTGTGTCGGCCGTATCCGCTATTTAGGCGTGCTGTTATATGACGCTGACAAAATCGCCGAGGCTGCCAGTACGCCAAACGAAAAAGATATTTATCCCGCGCAGTTGGATTTATTTTTAGATCCTAATGATCCTGTTGTTATTGCGCAAGCATTAAAAGATGGGGTCCCGCAGTCCGTTATCGATTCTGCCCAGCGCTCACCGGTATATAAGTTGGCAGTGGAGTGGAAGCTTGCCTTACCGCTACATCCTGAGTATCGCACCTTGCCAATGGTCTGGTATGTGCCACCATTATCACCGATTCAAAATGCGGCTGAAGCCGGAAAGGTAGGCATGGATGGACTTATTCCAGATGTGGACAGCCTACGTATACCGCTGCGTTATTTAGCCAATCTACTGACCGCCGGTGATGAAGAGCCCGTTCGTCTGGCTCTAAAACGGCTACTTGCTATGCGAAGCTATAAGCGTATGCAGTTGGTCGAAAAGCAAGAAGTTCAAAGCATATTGGACGATGTGGGTCTGACCAAACTTCAAGTTGAAGAGATGTATCGTTATTTGGCGATTGCCAACTATGAAGACCGCTTCGTCATTCCAACGGCGCATCGCGAAGAAGCGTTGAGTGATGCATTTGCTGAACGTGGTGGCTGTGGATTCACCTTTGGCGAGGGCTGTTCTGGTTCTACTGATAATAGTATGTTCGGACAGCGTAAAACCAACCGTCGCGACTTTATTGATACTGTCCAAAAGTGGGAATCATAATATGAAAACCTCTCAACCTTATAGTTCTCAACCTTATAGTACCAATCCTAGCAACGATGCTGATGTGCTTCCCGTTATTGGCGACTCGGAATTAAAGTTATTAAAAGTATTGAGCTTACTCATCGATTATCCGAGTAATGAGCTCTTTGAAGGCGATGCTTTTGCTCAGTGTAAACAGATCGTTGCAAAATCAACCCTGATTAGCCCACAAGTACGCAGCCAAATAATCCGCTTAATTGACGACTTAATTGAGATGGGGTCTCTTGAGGCGCAATCTCGTTATGACGGTTTGTTTGAGCGCGGTCGTTCCTTGTCGCTATGGTTATTTGAGCATGTCCATGGCGAGTCGCGTGACCGTGGTCAAGCTATGGTTGATCTGATGGGTCAGTATGAAGAAGCGGGGTTTGAGATTGGGGTAAAAGAGCTACCAGATTTTCTACCTTTATATCTAGAATTCTTGGCATACCAAGCCACTGTTATTGAAGATGATATTCAAATTCGTATGGACATTGCCGATGTGAGTCATATTATTGCGTTGCTGGCCGCCAGACTCGGCGACCGACAAAGCTTATATCAAGGTTGTTTCAATGCGCTATTACAGATTGCAGGAAAACCCCTTGAGATGGTTGACGACTTTCAAGAAAAAATCAGTAAAGAGACGCGAGATGACACTTTTGAAGCGTTAGACAAAGAGTGGGAAGAAGAAGTGGTCGACTTTTTAGGGGCCCAGCAAGAAGAGCGCTGTCCTTCAGAGACCAGTACCCATAATCTGGCTGCAAAAGCTGGTGTTAGACCTGCCAAGGCAAAAAATGCCGTCGATGCCCCTGTGCACTGGGTGGACTTTAAACAAAACCCTTCGGTCAAACAATAAAAAGGAGAAAAGACATGAATATTGCAGATCCTGGTATGCAGTCTTTAGCCAATCTAAATTGGCTACAAATATTCACTTTTGGTATTTATCCCTATATTGCATTGACCGTCGCTATCGTTGGTACTTGGGTACGTTTTGATTTGTCTCAGTACTCATGGAAGACTGGGTCGACGCAGATGCTACGAAGCAAGAATATGCGCTGGGCCAGCAATCTATTTCATGTGGGTATTATCGTCGTGCTACTGGGACATCTATTCGGTATGTTAACACCGCATTTTCTTTATGAGTCCTTTATCAGTGCGGGACGCAAACAAGTGGTAGCGGTAATCGTCGGCGGTATCGCGGGGGTGTTTTGCTGGATTGGCTTGGTCATGCTCATGTGGCGACGCTTTACTGATGATCGTATCTCCAATACATCATCGTTCTCAGACAAGCTGATACTGGTACTGTTATTTATTCAGCTCAACCTAGGTTTAGCATCTATTTTTACCTCTGTCCAACATTTGGATGGACTGACGATGATGAACTTAGCGGGCTGGGCGCAAGACATCACTATCTTAAGACCGTGGCATGCAGCAGCACGTATCGAGCAAACAGATACCATTTATCAGCTACATATGGCGCTGGGTATTACGCTAGTAATGATCTTTCCGTTTACCCGATTGATTCATATTATTAGTGCACCCGTTTGGTATCTTGGTCGTCGCTATCAGATTGTTAGGCAAAAGAGCTCGCAATAAAACAGCGCTTATGAAACATCCAGCCCGACTTAAATTAATGATCTCAATGCTGTGTTTAAATGCCATGTTTCTAAATACAGTATTTTTAAATACCATTTTTTTAAACACATCATTCTCTAAATTCCTATTATACGAATTCTTAGTGGAGCGCCAACTATGACTGTCAGTACTTATAACCCCGCCGACCACGTTAATTGTGATACTCATGCCCCTAATTTTTCTACTGTAGCAGATAAGACGGCAATGGATACTTCGACTATAACAAACAAGGATGATATCGTTCATCTGATGCCAACCTTGACGGATCTTAAAAAGCCGCATTCTGATCAAGAGTTCATCGAAAAAGCAATGGCAGAAGAGCGTAGCAACCATAAGAACCTAATCGCCTCTAGCCGTGATGAGCTGCCTTCTGTATTGGTCAACGGCGTGATGATTGATAGAACGGCTATTGCTCAAGAGCTACAATATCATCCCGCAGAAAATAAAGAGGACGCAGTGTTTTTAGCGACTCAGGCGTTGGTGGTTCGTGAATTATTAAGGCTTGCCGTTTTAAGTGATAGCAGCCTAGGCGAATCGGCATGGGACGAAGATGAAGAAAAAGCCATCTCTAGCTTAATTGATAAAAACGTAAAAGCGACCACACCGAATAATGCAATCTGCGAGCGTTATTATGAGCAGAATATAACTGACTTTATGACTGATCCTATTATGTCTGCTCGCCATATATTATTGGCTTGCTTGCCTGAAGATGGTGACGAAAGACTGAAACTCAAAAAAACCGCTTACGACCTGATTGAGCAAATTAACGCAGATAGCAATCCTACTGCGGCATTTATTGAATTAGCACGTCAGCACTCAGCTTGTCCCTCAAAAGAACAAGGGGGCGATTTGGGTGTCATCAGTAAAGGACAAACCGTACCGGAATTTGAAAGCACATTATTTAAGTTAGAGACCGGTATAGCGCCTAGTCCTATCGAAAGCAGATATGGTTTTCATATTGTTGAGGTGCTCAATAAACAGCCCGGAATACAAATGAATTACGAGCAAGTAGGCGCTGCGATAGCCAATAAGCTGAGTCAACAAGCCTTTCATCAGTCGCTTTGTGATTACTTGTTTACCTTAACTGATGAAGCGGAAATACAAGGAATTGAGATGGTGATGGCACAAGAAAATGTATATCGCGGCTAGTAAAGGTATATGATATTAGGGCGTGCTGAATGTTCAATACGCCCTAGAAAATAGACGCTGTTGCCAATTAAATGAGCAGCCGTCTATTTTTTCGTTGACTGAATGCCAGTCATTGTTTAACTTAGCACTAACAAACTTATCACTGATAAATGGATCGAATATTTATCATTAATAAAACGAGTGTACGCTTATGATTACTACAGAGCAGTTGCGGTCTGCAATCCAGCAACGCATCGCTATTTATAATCAAGATGATTTGCCACTAAAAAACAGAGCGACGCAAAATTGCGCGCTATTAGACAGCCGTAACCACATCCTGGCTGGATATATTATTTCACCCTTTGCCGTGCCGAGACAGAATATATCGGCGATGGATGGCTACGCTATGGCTCACGGTAGCACACTCTCAAAAGGCAGTATTATTGAGATTATTGGCGAGTCGCAAGCAGGAAGTCCTTATACGGATGCTGTTAAAAAAGGCCAAGGTATCCGTATCTTTACCGGTGCTGTGGTGCCGGACAGTTGTGATACCGTTATTATGCAAGAAAACACCAATTTTGCTTATATAAAAGACAGCCTAGATAAAACGCAACCTTACGAGATTATTCTATCAAAGGCTGCAGACGTAGATGCTAATATCCGTAAGCAAGGCGAAGAGATACAACACAACGAGCTGGTCTTACAACAAGGCAAACGCATAAACCCTGCTGATATTAGCTTACTTGCCAATCTGGGTATTGATAAAGTAAAAGTATTTAAGCCGCTGACAGTAGGCCTTGTGGCGACCGGTGATGAATTGGTGGCACTTGGTGGTAAATTAAAAAGTTTGGCGCAAATATATAACTCTAATACACCCACTATGAAGAGCTTATTAGAGTCGTTACCGATCGTTATTAATGACTATGGCATCATCCCTGACGACCTAAATAAGACCACCAAAGCCGTTACTAAAGCCATGAAAGAGTGCGATGTGCTGATTTCCACTGCTGGGGTCTCTGTCGGAGATTATGATTTTCTGACTACAGTGATTGAAGATTTAGGGCAAATTAACCATTATAAAGTGGCGATGAAACCCGGCAAGCCTTTCGTCTTTGGTGAATTGAATAAAGGTATCGACAAGCCGGTATTGTTTTTTGGCTTACCGGGCAATCCTTTGTCAACGGTAGTGGGGGCTTTGCAATTTGTGATTCCAGCATTATGGCAGATGTCAGGGGTTCTAGCGTCAGAGCAGCCCATGCAACTGACCGTAAAAGCCACGCTTATGAATGATGTAAAAAAATCAGTCGGTCGTACTGATTTTCAACGCGGCGTATTGTCACAGGACAAAGATGGTAGCTATCAAGTTGAGTGTTCCTCTAAACAAGACTCTCATAGAATAAAGCAGCTGAGCCATGCCAACTGCTTTATCGTTTTAGACCAAGATAGTGGCAACGTGACATCAGGTGATATCGTAAACGTTCAACCTTTTCCTTGGCTACATAAGTAGTAAAACTATCTAATAGTTAATTTAACCCTATTAATTTGACCCTAAGCGCCTTAATATGTACTACTAAAGTGGTAGATATTAAGGCGCTTAGGGTTAATTGCTATCTGACCTCAATCTGTCATAATAAATAGACAATAGACCTTTATCAACTCACAACCTGAGGCAACGCTTACAGACCACAATATTGGCGGTAACGACATATGACTTATCACAGCCCCACAATAGGGAGTGCTCAATTGTATTCTCCTGTTTCAACACCTGCTAGCTTTGATATTGACGATCACACAGCAACGTCGGTAGCAACTGTGCCTAATGATTCCTCTATCAGCCACCATCAGCCTTTAACAGACAATTTTGCACGCCAATTAACTTACCTGCGTTTATCCATCACTGATTTCTGTAACTTCCGTTGCGAATACTGCTTGCCTAATGGCTATCAGGGCAAGCGACCTGATGACGAGTTAAGCGTGTCTGAGATTGCTACGTTGATTCGTGGCTTTGCTCAAGTAGGGACGCGAAAGGTACGGATCACAGGCGGTGAGCCTTCTATTCGCCGTGATGTCGTGGACATTATCCAAACCATAAAACAGACGCCTGGTATTGAGACTGTAGCGATGACCAGTAACGGTTATAAGCTCGGCAAGCATTTGGCCAATTGGCAAGCGGCTGGACTGAATCAGATCAATATCAGTATGGATAGCTTCGATGCGGATACCTTTCATAAGATGACCGGCTTTAATATGCTGCCGCAGTTAATGGCGGATATGGATCAGCTGTTAGAAACCACGGATATTAAGCTAAAAATAAACAGTGTCTTGATGGCAGAAACGGCTTTTCAAAATCTGATAACGGCGATGGACTATGTGAAAAATCGTCCGGTGACTTACCGCTTTATCGAGTTTATGCAGACCAGTGACAACAGCGATTTGTTTTTTGCTCAGCATGCGCATGCCGGTACCATTACTGATTATTTATTGGAGCACGGCTGGCAGACCAACGATCGTGGTAGCGCTGATGGCCCAGCGATAGAATACAGTCATCCAGATTATCTCGGACGCATTGGTATGATTGCCCCGTATGCGGCGCACTTTTGTGACAACTGTAACCGTCTGCGGGTCAGTAGCTTGGGCAAGGTACATCTGTGCTTATTTGACGAAGGTAACTACGATATTCGTGAGCACCTACGTCAGAATGATGCGGAAGGTTTGATGGCCACATTACAAAGCTTTATGCCTATCAAGCCTGAGCATCATCACTTGCATGACTCTAATAGTGGCATGATGAACAATTTATCAATGATTGGTGGTTAGCTTCTTATATTAAACCCTTAATCTTATATAGTCAGTTCAAAATAAAAGAGGCAGCACTGTACTCTTTTTAAAATGAATCGCTCTATCAATTTATTTTTTGCTTTCGTTAAGGAAAATTTATGTCCAAGCCCGCTGCAGAATTTATCCCACTTAGTATTGCTGTTTTAACTGTTTCTGACTCTCGCACTTTAGCACAAGACAGATCAGGTCAATATCTGGTCGATCAGCTGACGTCAGCGGGACATCAGTTAGCAGATCGCCAACTCATTACTGATGACATTTATCATATTCGAGCGGTTATCAGTGGCTGGATTGCCGACCCCAATGTCCATGCGGTTATCACCACCGGCGGTACTGGCTTTTATATTAGAGACAGCATGCCAGAAGCGGTTAATGTGTTATTTGACAAGTCCATTGATGGTTTCGGTGAGATGTTCCGTTTGATCTCAAAAGACGATATTGGCATGTCTACCGTACAGTCGCGGGCGGTTGCAGGGATGGCAAACGGTACCGGTATTTTCTGCCTGCCTGGATCATCAGGGGCTTGCCGTACTGGTTGGGAAGGCATATTAAAAGACCAGTTCGATAGCCGCACCCGTCCGTGTAATTTCGTACCCCATTTTATGCGCACCAATCCTAGCCATGACTGATAGGGTAGATCGCTTACAGGGTTTGAATAGCCTAGATAGTTTGAATAGATTAGAAAGCTTGGCCGGTGTGGTAATTTTGGCAGGAGGGGCGTCCAGACGTATGGGCTCCCCCAAAGCCAAGCTGACTCTGCCTAGCAACGAAAGCCTACTGGATTATCATGTGCGACACGCTATCGATTTAAACGTACCTATTATGATTGCCGATAATGAGCGCGGTTTTACCGTAATGCCAGAGTTGCTTTTAAAGCGTTCAGAGTCACCTATTTCCCATGTTGCTGACTATGGTTCTACAACGACTATTGACGATAATAGCGATAACCATAAGCATAACGGTACTGGGGGAGCATTAGTCGCGATTGAGTCAGCGCTACAATTATTAATAAAGCAGCCATTATTAAAGCAATCATTAGTAAAACAGCCGTTGGCAAATACAACTGACGCTGGCCCACTAAAGAATGAGCGCTCATCATGGTTGATGGTCATTAGTTGTGACAGCTTAATTCCAGCTACTGATTTATGGCAAAAGTTACAGCCCTTTATAGCAGAATCATCAGATAAAAAAGTAATTTGTTTAACCGATGAGCGCTATTTATATCCGTTGTTAGGAGTTTATCGCTTGAGTGTTGAGCCTGATTTAAAGACTTATATTGATAGTGGGGAACGGCAAGTGATGACGTTTATTAAACCGATGAATCAGGCTATTTCAATTGTAAAAGAATGGCAGCCACTAACTAACTTTAATACCCCTGAAGACTTTAAGCGCGCCTGTGCCGCTTTATATGATCTATAAAATAGCGAGACTTTTAAAGAGTGAAGATACTGTTAAAGAATGAAGAGACTTTTAATAGAATAACGAGACTATGCCGATGAATCCCAATACCCATATGGAACAGAACACGCAAACTGATTTAACCGCATCTGGTCTATCCCATTTGGATAGTGATGGCGACATTAATATGGTCGATGTGAGTGGCAAGACAGTAACTACTAGAGAGGCACACGCCACAGGCCAAGTACGTTTTCCAGAAGGCATCTATACGCAAATTAAAGCTGCCGATGGTATGACTAAGAAGGGTAGTATTACTCAAACCGCACATATCGCTGGTATTATGGCGGCCAAGCGTACTCATGAGCTTATTCCCCTTTGTCATCCGCTACCTTTAGATAAAATTGGTTTAAATTTTGATTATGACGATAGCATTCATGCGATTACAGTAACGGCAACGGTAAAAGTCACTCATAAAACAGGCGTAGAAATGGAAGCCTTAACCGCGGTTAGTATTGCTTGTTTGACCCTATATGATATGACCAAAGCATTGTCGCATGACATTGTTATTGATGACATTCGCCTTATTACTAAAACGGGTGGCAAATCGGATTATAACTGTCCTTCGATTTAATCCTTAGTTTGAGTCAATTTAGATATTTAGTTAGACAGTCAGCCAACCAGGGAGACCTCTATGAGCATTACAGATGCCACTATGGATATTAATATTTTATACTTTGCTGGTTTGGCTGATGAAGCCAAATGCCATGAGGAAAAGGTTACCGTAAAGCAGTCACTGTCACTCACTGGTTTGTATGAACACTTAAGTCAAAAGCATCGTTTCAGCCGCCCCCAATCCCAATTACGGGTCGCGGTAAATGATTACTTCGTCAAATGGAATGAAGCCATTTATGATGGCGATAATGTGGTCTTTATCCTGCCAGTAGCCGGTGGCTGATAGCGCATTTGATGCGTGAATGGATAGAATGAAAACGATAAGCAGAGCCTGTGTAAATAAAGAGCATATAAATAAAGACTGTATAAGTAGAGATGAGAGATGGAAGATAGTGTGAACAATAGCAATAAAGATGCTGATGTAGAAAACCATAAAGCAGAGCACGACAAAAAAGATGTGCATAGCCAATCCATGCACATAAGCCGTAGCGTCGATGACGCCTATATGATCGCTGAGCGTGATGGCTTTGCCTTATTAGATATCGCCATTGATGAGAGTAGACTCAGAGATATGCTTGATGATGACAGTTGCGGCGCCTTCGTAAGCTTTGAAGGACGCGTGCGTAATCACAATAATGCCAGTAGTGTCGATCGCTTGAGTTATTATGGCTATGAAGAATTAGCCGTTAATCAAGGCCGGCAAATTATTGGAAAGGCAAAGAATAAATTTGATATCACCCATGCTATTGCTATTCATCGTATCGGCGCGTTAGAGATAGGTGATATAGCCGTATGGATCGGGGTGGTTTCTGCGCATCGCTATCCTGCATTTGATGCCTGTCGTTGGATACTTGATACTATTAAGGCTGATATTCCCGTGTGGAAGCAAGAATATTACGAGGATGACTCCTCTAAATGGCTAAGCAACAATGGTTAAGTAGCAGTGGTTGAGTGACAGTAGCTAAGTAAAAATGAGCAACCAATAACGGCTAAGTAAGAAGGGTCATAGGACTGTTTTTGCTTAGTCGTTTTAGCAGTATATGCCAAATAAAAACTGGATTCTACAGATGGTAAGCTATGAAAATTAATACAGTAAACGATGGTGGTACTAAGACTTTAATACCGCATTTTACAACCGTATTTAAAGCTTTGTTAACGGTTAGTGCCTCTACTTGTTTGGCGTTGACGCTAACGTCCTGTGCCAAAGAAAGTACCACGAATACAGCGCAAGCTGCGGTTAATGATACGACTGCGCAGACCGAAACGCTACGTATTGCTGCTGCTGCTAATCTATCTGATGTATTGCCTGATATTGTTGAAGCTTATAAAGCAGATAGGCAATTGCCTGATCAAGACATAGAGGTCACTTTTGCCTCTTCTGGTAAGCTGTATGCCCAAATAACCTCAGGCGCCCCTTATGATATATTCTTATCCGCCAATCAAACGTTCCCTGCAAAGTTAGCTGACGAGTTAGCTCATAAAAGGCCTCAAAGTGAAAAGACTTATAAACCATTCACTTATACTCAAGGTCAATTGGCGCTATACAGTGTCACTACGCCTATGAACGGCCTTAACCAAGCAACATTGGTAGATGCATTTACGGCAAACCGTGATAGTAAAATAACGATAGCCAATCCCGAGCTTGCCCCTTATGGCGAGTCTGCAAAAGCGTATCTACAGTCACAAAATATCTATAATTCACTAAATGAGCAAAAACGCATAATACAGGCTGAGAATATTGGTCAAGCCTTTCAATATGCTCATACTGGGAGTGTCGATTATGGGTTTGTTGCGCAATCACAAATTACGGCGATTAAAGCCACACCTGAACAATTTTATACCTTGCCACCAAATGCTTATCCGCCTATTTTACAAGATGGTATGGTAATCACTGATGGTGCTACAGCGACAGACTTCACTGACTATATACGCTCTCCTGTAGGCCAAGCATACTTTTCAAAAGCAGGTTATTTAGCCGTTAAATAATTAATGGATACTCTTTCTGTTAGTTTTATAGACTAGGGCGTGTGAGCAATGAGATTCTAAATATCGTTGCTGACACGCCTTATTGCTGATAAGTTTTAGGGTTATTGTAGAGTGCATAATGAACAGTATGACGAATAACACGCAAGATAACGGTGAGTAAACAGTGACGCTATGATATCTGAAACCCTTGTATCAGACATGCTCAGCCCAATTTGGGTAAGTATTAAGCTTGCCGGTGTGACAACCTTGTGCTTGTTATTGTTTGCGACACCTCTAGCTTACTGGTTGGCTAAGCCTAGCCGGGGCAATGTCGTCGGGCGTCTTAAGATATTATTAATGGGCGTCATTGCCATGCCATTGGTGTTACCGCCTACCGTGATTGGTTTTTATTTATTATTACTCATGAGTCCGAATTTCGGCATCGGCAAATGGCTTGCCGAGCATAACATCAGCCCATTTATATTTACTTTTGAAGGCTTAGTGATAGGGTCGATTATTTATTCGCTACCGTTTTATGTACAGCCTGTCTATGCGCAGTTTTTACGGATTCCAAGAAGTGTGATGGAAGTCGCCCAGTTATTAGAGCCCAATCGACTGAAACGCTTTATAAGAGTGGCGTTACCGCAAGCTCGGGTGGGTATTGTTCTTGGCAGTCTAATTAGCTTTGCGCATACCATTGGCGAGTTTGGTGTGGTGTTGATGATAGGGGGCAGCATCTCTGGTGAAACCAAAGTGGTCTCCATTGCTATCTATGAGCAAGTAGAGGCGCTTAATTATGAGGCTGCCCATACGATGTCCATCATTCTGATTGTAATGGGCATGATAATGGTCGCTTTAATCGCCAGCGTTAATAAGTTAAATCAGCGTCCATAAAACGGTCTTTATGAGATATATTTAGTCCAATTTAAAAGCAACACAGTGCTACTGGAATGAATTTTCCCAGCTACTCTGTATCTGTTTTAAAGTGGTTTAACTATGACATTCAAATAACGTGCAATCTAGCGCCGCTCATCTAAATGTTTAATATCATCTGGACTCGCATTATAAACAGCATTCAGCTCATCCTCTGTCAGATACTTTTCAACGATAGGAAGGAGCTCGCGTTCTTCAAAACGAACATGATCATAGAGCAGATTAGCAAGTTGTCTGACTTGGTCTACAGTGACTACGCTATCAGTAGGCTGACCATCTTTATTCGCTTGAGAAGCTTGAATGTTTGCCGTCAAGTCGTTCAACTGCTTATGCTGCTCTTCCAATGTATTAAGTGCGGATGCCACGTCAGGCTGGGTAGATTGATGAGGCAGTAGGGCATCAACAATTAAATTGTCTTCAATTTTAAAGTGATTGCGCATGTCGCTCATATAAGAGGACAGCGCTTGCCAATGTTCGGCAATCTCTTGCGGATTGTCAGCGCACTCTTTAGCGTGACGGCCTACATGTAGTCCAAGATGATGCTGGCGAGACAGAGGCTGTAATTGATTGGCACGTTTCATAATTAATCTCCTTTTTATAGAATTCAACGTTACGGAATTCAACGTTATGCTCAACTATATACTAATCGTACATTTATTAGGGGCGACTATCTGGACAGGTGGTCATTTAATCTTAGCGTTAGTTATTTTGCCCAAAGCGCTGTCATCGCGCGATATCGATGTGTTGCTACAGTTCGAGCAGCATTTTGAAAAGGTCGGTATGCCAGCGTTAGCAGTTCAAATAATAACGGGGCTGTGGATGTCGCACAGATTAATACCCGATATAAGCGCCTGGTTCACATTTGATAATGACCTTAGCATCCTCATCAGTCTCAAATTATTGCTGTTGCTAGCGACTGTTATAGTCGCACTACACGCACGCTTCCGGGTCATCCCAACCTTATCAGCCAATACGCTGAACGCGTTTTCAATAAATATTATTTTGGTGACCTTATTGTCAGTAAGCTTTGTCGTTGTTGGCACCTTGTTTCGTACGGGATTTAGCTAATAAACTATTTTTAGAAAAATCATAACGTTTTTTAGTTGCCTAAGTGCTTATTTCTATCAGCGTGAATAGCAGATTCAACTTGGATACGAGGATTTAAGAGATAAAATTAGTCAATAAATGACTGAATTAATTAGGAAGTTTAATGCGTACTACTAAAGATCGTATTCGCCATACCTTAGGCTTTGAGATAATAGGTCTGATCATTTTAGCCCCATTGGCAAGCTTAGTTTTCGGTTACGAGCTACAAACGATGGGGGTCATAGCTATCGCCGCCTCAACTATCGCCACGGTATGGAACTATTTTTATAACTTGTTGTTCGATCACGCTATGCTAAAGCTGCGCGGAGAGGTACATAAGACACTGTTAATACGGGTATTTCATGCCCTGATATTTGAGGGCGGTCTGCTGTTATTATTTATGCCGATGATTGCCTGGTACTTAGGCATCAGCCTGTGGGAAGCCTTTATAATGGATATCGCTATGGCCTGCTTCTATGTGGTATATGCCTTTGTCTATAATTTGGCCTATGACAAAGTGTATCCTATTCCTCAAACTTAACTATTAAAAATAATTTGCTTAGTACATGAGGTCAGATCTGATACGACTAAATCTGGAAGAGCACTTTATAGAGTGCTCAACTGAAGCCCCGCAGATAGGAGCGTTAGAAAACGGCTTTAAAAAGATAGTTTAGTCGGGATTTTCGGCCAACTGTTTTAGAATTCTGGTAAAGTTCTCTATGCCTTGGGCACCGCTAACCAGATGGCGACCATTAAAGATAACTGCTGGCACACCTTGAATACCTTGTTGTGCTGAACGCTGTTCTGCCTCGCGAACGCCTTTGGCAAAGCGCTGGTCTTCAAGAACGGCTAACGCTTCGGCACGATCTAAGCCTATTTCCGCTGCTATATCTGCGAGTACAGCGTTATCAGAGATGTTGCGATTATTGGTAAAATGGGCGGTGAATAACGCTTGTTTTAAATCGTGCATGTGGCCTTGTTGATCCGCCCAATGTAACAGTTGATGCAAATTAAAGGTGTTGTGCATGCGCGTATCATCAGTAAAGTTGAATTCGAAGCCAACGTCTGCTCCTGCTGCGGCCATCCTAGTCCGGCTCTCATTCGACTCTTGTACGCTGCTGCCATATTTTTCGATAATATGCTCACGCAGATTTTGCCCTTCGGCTGGCATGTTAGGGTTCAGCTCGAACGGGTGCCAATGTATCTCATGCGCGGTATTGGTATTCTTCAATGCCTCGGCCAGCTGCCGATAGCCGATGATGCACCAAGGGCAAACAACATCCGATACGATGTCTATTTGTAGTGGTTGGTCTGAATTTTTCATAGTATTCCTCATGGGCTGCTGGCTGTCATTTGACTTGAGAATTCTTTTCGTATATTTATCGAAATTTTCTCTAGGGCGTGTCATTAATTAAGTAATGAGGTTAAAAATGAGATAGATTGTCGTCAATCAAAGTAAATTTTGCAGAGAATATGAATATATTGTCTATAAATTTTCAAAGAGTGGCGGAAATATAGCCATTTTTAGCTCATTAGAGGTTAATGGTGTTAAATGATGACACGTCCTAGCAAAACTTAAATTATTTTTTGTGAAGAGCCCCAAAGTGGTCAGCAACTTTGGGGCTTTTTTATGAGATGTGGCCTAGACTTTAAGTGTACAGTGACAGACAATGCTTAATTGCCATCTTTGCATTATTTCCAACATCATTTAAGGATATCTATGCACCATTCTGTTCATGACGAAGTTCATTTAAGCAATCGTAATCATTGGTTAAGGGCAGCGGTGCTGGGCGCGAACGATGGATTGATTTCAACGGCCAGTTTATTAGTAGGGGTCGCGGCGGCGGGCCCCAGTAGCCAGACATTACTACTGACAGGGATGGCAGCATTGACAGCAGGTGCCTTATCGATGGCTGCTGGCGAGTATATCTCGGTATCATCACAAGCCGATACCGAAAAGGCAGATCTGGACAAAGAGCGGCATGAGCTGACTCACAACGCCGAGCGAGAGCTCGTCGAGCTGACAAAAATTTATGAGACACGCGGACTCGATCATGCCTTAGCCCAGCAAGTTGCGGCGGCTTTGACTGAATACGACGCACTTGAGGCACATGCTCGTGACGAGATAGGCTTGACGGATCTCAGCCAAGCAAAGCCAGTTCACGCGTCAGTTGCCTCTGGACTCTCCTTTATTGCTGGCGCCATATTACCGGTTATCGGCATTCTGATATTGCCCGCGCAGACCCTAATTTGGTCACTGGCGTCTTTGACGGTAGTAGGATTGATCCTACTTGGAATAATATCTGCGCGCTTAGGCGGTGCACCTCTCATTCCTGCGACGACTCGTGTGGTAGTTTGGGGCGTGTTGGCTATGCTTGCAACATCGTTGATAGGGCGCTTATTTGGAGTGGCCATGTAGCGCTCATTCTATGTCTAAAATAATCTAATATCTTCACATTATTTTTACACTGTCTTAACAGCAATCTAAATTCTGATGATGAAAATGGTGCTGGGAATTAATATTTACTGTTAGGTATGAACTCAGTTATTTCATCAAGTCACTTAGTCCGCTTAGTCATGCTTAGGCGGCACGGAATAGGTACCAACAACGTGTGCGACCAAGTCACTAGAGCCTTCTGAGTACAAAGAAACCTCGCCTACGATGAGCGTGCGCCCTACTTTTATTAAGGTGCAGTCAGCAATAATACGTGCTTCTGCTGATGCTTTACGCAAAAAATTGATGGTAAGGCTCGTCGTCACTGTCAACGGTACAATGCCAATCGTACCCAGTATCGCTACATAGAGCGCTACATCAGCAATGCTCATCAAAACAGGGCCGGAGACCGTTCCACCAGGACGCAGCTCGTCTATACCAATATCATGCGATAAGGTCGAACCCTTATCACTTACTGTCTCAACCATACATTTGGTTTGTGGAAACTCTAATGCCATAAAGGCAACAATCTCTTCTTTGCTTGCAGACATACATACTCCTGGAGTCTAATTATCCTTGTTGTTAACTACCATCTTATCAGAAAAAGATATAGTCAAACCTTTATAAATCCGCTACAGCGTCACCCTCGCTGAATGTACTACACGTACTAGCTGCGCTCGGCTTCCTTGTATCGAAATTATTTAGATTAGACTATAGTCGTCACTCTGTCGTTACTGACCGACTTCAATGGGATTGCTCATTGAGCTGTGCTAAAAGAACGGTAGAGGCAAACTTGGTAAACCAACCACTCGACAAGGAGTTTACCCTGTATAACGGGCAGGACAACGCCAATCAAAATAAGTCAGTTATCGAGTTATCGAGGTACGATAGTGTTGCTAGGGTTAATGTGGTAAATTGTTTGGGCAGCTAAAATAATAAAAGTAGTAACTTATACCAGTAAACAACCCTAAGTTAAGCAATTAAAATCGTAATTTTACTATTTTGCCAACTCATTTGATAAGAAGGTTAAGGATGACTATAGATAACGAAGTATTACGTGAACGCATCAGCTTATTGGGCTCATTTCTAGGCGATGCCATTTCTCGCCAATCTGGTGAGCAAACGGTACATACTATTGAGACCCTGCGCAAAGGCTTTATTCAACAACGCCGTGAGCCTAATGAAACACAGAAGCAGCAGCTCATTGACTTCATTGCCTCTTTAGACAATCAAGCCTTAAAAAATGTCATACGTGGCTTTTCTATCTACTTTTTCTTAGCCAATCTAAGTGAAGAAAATTACTTACGTGAGCAACGTCATACTTTGCGTATGCAGTCCGAGCAGAGCTGGGAAGGGTCGTTTCGCCGTACTTTGCTTGAGTGCCGTGAGCGCAATATAGAACCTGCCCAAATGCAAGAGCTGATTGATCAGCTGAAATTTATTCCTGTCTTTACCGCGCATCCCACTGAAGCACGCCGCCGTACAACGATGAATATTTTGCAGAGTCTATTTGCTGATAGCGATGCCTTAAACAACCTTACTGAAAACAGTTTTGCCTACGAGCAAGCGAAAGAACAGACGGCGCAAACGATTGATTTGTTATGGTCATCTGATGAAGTTCGTACCCGTAAGCCTCTGGTCTACGACGAGATAAATAATGGTCTGCACTATTTTAATGCCAGTTTATTTGAAGCCATTCCTAAGGTCTATCGTAATATCAAAGCGGCCATTGTCGATATTTACCCCGAGTTAAAAGAATACCCATTACCGGCATTTATGAGTTTTGGTTCTTGGATAGGTGGCGATAGAGACGGCAACCCCTTTGTGACTTTTGAGACCACAGAACGTGCCGTATTGATGCATGCTGATACCGTGTTGCGTCACTATCAAGTCCTGCTAAAAAAACTGCGTCGCCAGCTCATTCATAGCGATACGACGGTTAATGTCGCAGCTGAAGTGTATACAAAAATCAAAAGTTACGATGAACTTGATCAGCGTGTATTCGATTACAATCTCGATGATTACGGCAATGAGCCTTATCGTAGATTACTTTCTTTAATTCTTAATAAAGTCAAAGCCACCAACCGCCTTATTCAAAGTAAAGGCAGTGATAGTGAGGCTAAAAAAGATGCTTACGCCAATCCACAAGAGCTATTAGAAGACTTACGCATCATCCGTCAAAGTGTGAATACCCATGATACGGCACATGCAGAGGGGTTATTGCTTGATATGATTCGTCTGGTAAAAACTTGTGGCTTTCATTTGGCAGCGCTCGATATTCGCCAAGAGTCGTCTTATCATAGCGAAGTAATTGCCGATATTTTTGCCAGTGCCTCTAACTTACCAGATTACCAAACGCTCAATGAAATAGAGCGCCAACAGTGGCTCACGTGCTTGCTCGAAAAGCCCGGTACACCGCTCATTTATACTGACAACTTAACGGATAAAACACGCGAACAATTAGCCTTGATGAACTCTGTAGCGACCTTGCGGAAACTGGTTGGGCAAGATACTTTCGGCAGTTATGTTATTTCGATGACCAACAACGCCAGTCAATTATTGGAAGTATTGCTATTAATGCGGTTCGCGGGCTTGTGCAAGATCAATGATGAGGGTCAGTTGTCTGCTGACTTACCAGTAGCTCCCTTGTTTGAGACCATCGAAGACCTTAAAAATATCGATAAGATTCTACCTGCGGTTTTGGATAACCCACTTTATCGAGGCTTGCTGCAGCACTCAGATAACACGCAAGAAATCATGCTAGGCTATTCAGATTCATCGAAAGATGGCGGTATCATTACCTCTGCATGGCAGCTTTATAGCGCGCAACAAACCATTAACCGTATCGCTGAGGAATATGGTATCAAAACCCGGTTATTCCATGGGCGTGGTGGGTCAGTGAGTCGTGGTGGTGGGTCCACCCATAAAGCAATCGCGGCTCAGCCAGCGGGTACACTGCATGGACAGATTAAAGTGACCGAGCAAGGCGAAGTACTTTATGCCAAATATGCCAACACTGATACTGCTGTATTTGAGCTCACTATGGGCATCACTGGGACTCTCAAAGCCTGCTCCTCAAGGTTTGTTGTGCAACCGCCTGAGTTGCCAAATTATGAAGCGCTCTTTGCGCGTTTAGCAGATGCCGGTGAGGAGCGTTATCGTAAGCTTACTGACCATACTGAAGGGTTTTATAAATTCTACTCACAAGTGACCCCTGTGCAAGAAATCTCTTTGTTAAATATTGGCTCACGCCCAGCGCATCGTAACAAAGGCTTGCCAAGTAAAACTACCTTGCGGGCAATTCCTTGGGTATTTGGTTGGTCATTAGCACGCTTTACCTTACCTGCTTGGTATGGCGTAGGTAGTGCTTTACATAGCGTGAAAGAAGACGAAAATTTGATGAGGGAGATGAATGAATATTGGCCGTTTTTTAGTGTGTTCATTAGCAATATCGAAATGGCTTTTACCAAATCTGAGATGAGTATTGCTCATGCTTATAGTCAATTATGTGAAGATGAGACTTTACGTGAACAGATTATGACAGCGGTAACGGATGAGCACAGTCTGACTTATTCAGGCTTAAATTCTTTGCTTAATCAACAATCCCTATTGTCTAATCAGCAAAATCTTGCCGCCTCCCTTCAATGGCGAAACGCGTATTTAGATCCGATCAACTATATACAAATAGAGCTGTTAAAACGGTCTAGACAAAAAGAGGTTACAGGTGATAATGGTCATGGTGACCTTGACGTTGAAGATCCATTAATCCGTAGTATCAACGCTTTAGCAGCAGGTCTGCGCAATACGGGTTAACGGTTAGAACAGCCTATTTATCAAATACTGATGCTATGGGGCGATTAAATAGGTTCGGTCCCAGTAGCAGGTGCTATTATCGCCACGTAAGTTTAAGTTATTGATTTATAAATTAATATTGTTTGATAGGTTGGCTCAGTGTATTTGTTGAGCTTTACTCGAAGTCTTTTTGACTAGAACACAGCCTTCCATGGGGTCATTTTCGATAACCGCCTTTACCTGTCCGAAAAGTCTGATTTTTGAGAACTCGACCCGATGACTTTTTTCTCTTTAAACTCATTTGTCATAACGTCCGCTATAGGAATAGCTGAGGGTTTTGAGGTTAAGAGGAAAACCCTTGACGGCATATGCTGGCTTTTAAATTTCAATTTGATAAGCTATTCGTATAAAGTACCTACAACTTTATCTTTTTTTGTCTGTCAATATAGTTATCTGTTACTTAAATAGGTGCTAGGATTTTATGGGATGTGTCGCTTTTATTTAGATGATGCCATAGTGGATTAGCTTCAAAAACATTGTGATTTACTACTTGATTTATGGATTCAATATTAAGCTTCCTTGGGTCTTTAGGTAACCGTACTATTCTCGGTAGACGACTAATCCCTAGTTGCCCATCTGCTAATGCATAATGTCTATAATTTTTATTTATAATTTCATCACATTCTAATTCTATATAGACCATACCTTTTTCTTGATTTTTAGCCATACGAACTATAGATGCAAAAATATCTTTTTTAAGAAGTAACTTCTCTTTATTAATATCCTTCAGCGTGTAATTAGGTTTTCTTCCCAACGCTATTTTTTCCCAAAAGCTTCCTTTACTTTTAATTGCAGAGTAATTATCAAGTTTGTCTTTTAATTCTTCAAGTTCTCTTATAGATAATTTAGCCTCATTTAATTTTCCTTTAACTCTAAGAAGTGGCACACCCATAGCTTCTGAACGTTCCTCTATACTTAAATCTTGAGAGATAATAAAACCATAAGATTTCGTCAGTAGCTTTCTCAGAGCCATTAATTTAATTAATAAAATACCACTACTGTTGGTATTCCTTACTAAAGGTTGTAATCTAAAATCGTGAATACTTTCTATCATTTGTTTAATTAAATTATCCAAATGATAGAATAGGTAACCTTGATCCACTTTGTTATGAAGTGTGGCTTGAATTCTGGGTAGTTTTTGAAGTATTAATGTAAAAACTTGTTTTTCGTAAGTTATCATACGCTCATTCACAATAGCTTCTGTAGAAGCACCAGTTTGTTCCAAACGCTCTTTCAGTAAGGGTTTTAAGTATTTATTTTTCAAAAATTTAATTTCTTTAATGAAACTCAGAAGTGTATCCGGAGTTCTTAGATCAAGCGTATAAAACCGACTCATAGCATAAGCCACACGAGATAGGTACTCTGAGTCATGCATCTCATCTTTTGTGATAACAACATGTGTCAAATAAATATATTTTTCAGTACCCGATTCACTAGTTTCTTCATGAAGAAACCGCCGAAATGAATAAGGATTCTTACCGGACACATCTGCATTTCCAATTAAAAACCAATATTTTTGTCCTTCTACAACAAAAAACTTTCTACTCTTTCCCTCATTTCTAATGAAAGAAGGAACATACGTAAGCTCTTGAAAATCTAAATCTGTAGAATCCCACTGCCGGAAATCTTGTTCTTGTATTTTTTGTTTGATAAAGACCTCCTTTAAGTACGACTTAACTGTAGGAGAATCCATTTTTCGAAGCCCAGGAACAACTTTCAATTCAACAGTATCTAGCCATTGTGCCAAGTCATATAAGAAAGCTACGCGTATTCTTTTAAGATTCTCATGTTCATGCGGTAGATTAAGCCCATCTAGATAACGAAATATTGCTTCAATTTCATCAGCAAGTTGTAGAGCATCATAATACTCAGAACGTGAATCGACAATTTTAGACATACTGGATACTAAAGCTAATAGTTCAGGAGCTTGAGTTTGGATAGCTACCATTACTTCTCTTAAAGTAACAGGACGTCTACAGGCTAATTTTTTATTAGCATCAAGGTAGATACCTCGAGGTACAAGTATATGTTGGTAGACGCTAGAGGCACTCTCAGAATCCAATTCAGGAAGCATAGATTGAAGCACTTCAGACCAATCCGAACTTAGGTGGGGGTCCAAAGACTTTAATTTATAAAGCTGATATTCAGAAAGATCATAAATATTCATTAGAATTATCCACGCAAAGATCTCACTTCATAGAGGATAGGCTAACCAAATATGCCCCGTGCAATACAAGAAGCATAGGATAAATTCGAGATTAGAGGACCTCTTGAAATTTTTGATTCTTAGACAAGTAAGGTAAGGGAGCTAAACAAAGACAGATAACCACAATATAGGCAAGGCATTATTCTGCAAACAATAGCCGATATTGTCAATTAAAGAAACGTAACACAAAGCTGTTATCTGATTTAGACTTATCCAGTCTCACTATTTTTTTGCTTTTCTTCTATAATATGTGGCTCTACTTATCCCTAACTCTATCCAAGGTTTTGTGGATTGCTCTGACGTAGCTACAGGCTTACGCTTAGATACCTTGCCGCCTTTGCTACCCTTAAGTGCCTGACGGTAGATAAACTCATTATAGTGATAGGTATCATGCTTCCAACAGTATTTAGCAATACTTTTAGAAGTGGCTTTGATTTCTGAGTAAGGTAACGGCGCTGAAAACATCATATTTACGCTCTGAGCATGTTTAAATACTGAAAGGTAGGTTCCACCCATGTGGGTACCATGCTTGATAGGTAAGTTGCTGATATTTATATTATTAACTGTAGATTGTTGCTGTCAGTGTACATCACAGTGTACTTGTTGATGATATTTCGAGGTGTTTTGATGGGTTCGACCTCAAGTCGAGGGTGTGAAGCAATTTACCTTAAACTTTTAGAAACGCTCTGACGTAAATGTGCATATGTCATTAGACCCTGTATCAGCATGAAAAATGTCCATTACACCAATAAATTAGAGAAATTTTTTAATTATTCGTCATAGTATATATCAAGATAATTAAAACAGTCATGTGAATAATTTGGGTTGGAACAAAAGCAAGTGCGTATTGAAAACCACCAGTAATTGCCGCATTAATTGATTTAGAAATTGCATGTGTAGCTAAACCTAATAATAAGGCGAGCAATAAAATATGGTTAGTTGGGTTCCCTTGCATTACTACGGCAGCCATTGCTGCATGCATCTCAAACATAGAAGTAAGTACGGTTCCTGCAATAAGACCTGCGTCACCCAGCCATAAACTTAAACCATAAACAAGTACTTGAATAATAGTAAGTGTAACTACAATGATACCTGCCTCTTTTAAACTAAACATGGGTGTATCAGTTGACTTAACTTTCTCTCTGGATTGAGTTTTTCTCATCAACCATATTCCAGGAATAATTAAAATTATAATTGCAATAATAGATGGGAATAATAAAATTTTAAGCCAAGTAAGACTTACACCTGCAACAATAATAAGAAGTTGTACCAATGTTGCGACACAGGATATAAGGGCAGCTCCAGCATTTTCTTTTGCATCTGCACGACCATGACGAACTTCTATTCCAAGGCTTGCAACGCAGGCTGTACTGGATACAAATCCTGATGCTAAAGCAGATAAAAACATGGCGTGGCGTGATGGTAGAAGCCTCTTTGCCATATGTGCTAGTGCTTGAATTGCTAAAATCAATGTCAATAATTTTAAAATAATATAAGGATTTAGTACTGAACCCCAAAGAGCCCTATTGGGGGTTAAAGGAAGTGCAATTAAAAGTAAAGCAAGTAAAAAGATACCATCTCTGAATTCACGCTCAGTAATCCATCTAACCGCTACTCCATGCATTGAATGCTTTGTTATTAGAAGGAAGGTAAGGACTACTGTAAGTGCAGCTGCATAAGGAATATGCCATAAACATAGTCCACCTATAAAATAGGTGAGTATAAAAGCAAGTTCAGTTGTTACACCTGGATCTTCAATTTGTTTATTAATAGAGATGATACTTATACCACCTACTATCAATGCCCCTATGAGTCCCATAAAAAAACCGAAAGAAAAACAAATTGCCCCTAATAGAGAGCAAATTGCAAAAGATCTAATACCTGCAAAGCTGTGTTGATTTTCACGTTGTTTGCTACGCTCTCTTTCTAGACCAATGAGTAGTCCACAACCTAGTGCTGCAGTAGCTGCAGTAATTAAATTTTGGACAGGTTCAATCGTAAATGTATTAACAATTATGAAATTCATCCCACTCTCCATGACCCCTACTGTCAAATCCGTATAACTAAACTTGGGAGATTTTGATTACGCAGCATGACGATAAAAATCAAACCACACCTGTCTTGGCGATCTATAGCCTAAACTCTTTTGAATCCTAGTCTGGTTGTAGTACAGCTCGATATATTGTGTGATTTCGTTGATCGCTGTAAACCTTGTTTTATAGTCGTGATGGTATACAAGTTCATTCTTCCTTGCGGAGCAGTGCTCCTCACCCGAGAAACTCTCTATTGGCGCATTATCAAAGCAATTACCTTTACCACTCATTGAGCCTTTAAAATGATGCCGCTTAATGATCTTGTGGTATGCATAGCTACAGTATTGGCTGCCTCTATCAGAATGTAAAATCAGCCCTTGGCTTGGCCCTTTATTCTTAATTGCCATATTCAATGCTTTACAGACTAAATCAGCGGTCATGCGCTTACTTATGGCATATCCAACAAGCTCTTTGGTGTAGAGGTCTTTAACACCTGCTAAGTATAGCCAACCCTCAGCAGTCCAAATATAAGTGATGTCACTGACCAAAGGCTCATTAGGTCGACTGGCGTCAAACTTCTGATCGAGCACGTTTGGATAGACAAGCTTGTTATGATCGGAGTTGGTAGTAACTTTAAAGCGCTTGTGACGACGGCATTTAATGCCGTATTCTTCTTTGATGCTTCTAACCATATATTGGCTGATATCGTACCCTTGCGCACTTAGGTGGGCATGTAGTCGATCTACGCCATAGCACTGATTGGTCTCATCATGAGCCACTCTAATCAGTAATTCACACTGATTGCGATAAATCTGCTGAGCGCTTATGTCACGATTTGCCCAATCGTAGTAGCTTGATGGTTTTACGTTTAATACACGGCACATGCGGATAATGCTAAAAAGATGCTGGTTAGCTTCTATAAAGGCGTACCTGACTAACTGTCACTGTGGGCATAGTCCTACGTCTTGCGTAACTAAAACAGTCTACCAGACTGTTTCTTAACGTTCCTCATTTGCAAAGTACGCCGTGGCCTTTTTTAGGATCTCTCGTTCCTCTTCAGCCACTTTAAGCTGCCGCTTGAGCTGTTTTATTTCCTGAATAGCTGCCATAAGCTCGGGATCATATTGTTCTGTGCCGACAAGCTTGCCTTGATTGGCTTTGTTCTGCCAGTTTGATAAGGTTTGCATCGCTATGCCAAGCTGCTTTGCGGTCGCTGAGATGTTGCCGTTATTGTCTGCTATCTTCTTAACGGCTTGTGCTTTAAATTCTGTGCTATAAGTTCTGATCTTCTTGGTCATGGTAAACTCCTCATCGAGTCGTTAGTTTACCAAGTTTATCTCTACGGTTTCTTCAGCATAGCTCATCTGAATCATTTTCGAACCCTCCTACGTCTATTTTATTTTCTTTAAAAATTAAGAAGTGGTCAGCAGTTGCCATTTTAAAATAAATTTTAAAATCAACATTAATAATATCCCAAGGCCTTCCATCTGCGAATGCTAAACTATATTCTCCAAGGGATTCATAGGCTTGGTCAATTGATTCCATATCTTTTACTCACACCTATTGTTTAAACTTGAAAGGTAATCCACCCAATCAATAAGGATATATAAAGGTATACCTCAAAGGAACCATCAAAACAGATCTCTTAATCAATTAATAGACCACTCAAAATAGACTGATATAGCGGAACCACCTATAACAGACTTTTGATAACGAGAGTGTGAGTCTTAGATAAGGAGTCACACTATCTGCTATAGGTTTCTATTTAATCGCCCTAAAAATCATTTCGAATATTCTTATCCCAGCAAATATACCAAGTTTTAATCAAGTTATTATCTAAAATATTCTAGTATTTTTTAAAACTGTGCATGTCCTCTAAGATAACCGTAAATCTCTCATATAGCCATGGCTCAATATCTTCAATCACTTGATTGTATAAATGCGGGCCTAGCGTTTCAATAATGAAATCCAATAAAAACCGAGCGGGCAGGTTGCCGATATCGGTATCAAACTCCTCTTTCATATATGTACTGAGACTCTCCAAAACCATTTCTTCTGCTTCCTCTGATAATTTTAGTGGTGGCTCTTTATTCATGTTAGCTGCTCCAAATAATCACTTTTCTTCGTTAAAGATTAGCTGTTAAAGCTTAGTTATAACGATACAGTCTACCCAAAATACACAGTTATAGATGAACGCTTAGCAGTAACTAACAACAATGATAAGCAGTAAATAGCAGAGTCTAAACCATAGAGATGTAAACTATCTCTTTCATTCTTAAGTGAAAATCTGTAAGATACCGTCTGTATGGTTTCTTTTGAAGCCGTAAATTGTTGCGAGTATCTACAAGATGAGTCCTACTACTATTGCTTACAGCTACCTTGGCATCGCCATTATTTGTGAAGTGATTGGCACTACTTTTTTGATGAAGTCAGAGCAATTCACCCGTGTGGTGCCGACACTCATCATGGGCGGGCTTTATACCATCTCATTTTTCTTGTTGACTCAGACACTAAAAACACTACCGCTGGGTATTGCCTATGCGATGTGGGGCGGACTGGGCATTGTGCTCACCTCAGTCATTGGTCTCGTAATGTTCAAGCAGCACCTCGATACCGCAGCAGTGATTGGCATTACTATGATTGTGGGTGGCGTCGTTGTGATGAATATATTTTCTAATTCTGTAGGACATTAAGACATGGACAACGCGCATAAACGCAAAAAACAACCAGAGTTTGTTCGTCATGCATTACTTGAACAAGCCGCCAAGCTGACAATAGAGCAAGGGCTGTCTAAGGTTACATTTCAAGCGGTCGCTGAGGCTGTAGGAGTGACAAAAGGTGGCGTGATGCATCACTTTGCCACCAAAGACGCGCTTGTTCTTGCCGTGTTTAACGATGCCATGGCAAAATTTGAGTTGGAAGTAGATGACGCCATGGCCAAAGATTCTGTGAGTTATGGTTCTTTTACCCGCGCTTATATAGATGCCACCATCAGTCTAGGCGAAAAAGGGCAAGAAGAGTTTAATCACCAAGCAACCTTGTATGTATTGATGCTAGGGGATAGAGACCTTCGCGAGGTTTGGGCCCATTGGTCTAATAAGCAATTACAGAAGCATGAAAACACAGACAATACCGAGACGTTATGTATGGCGCGTTTGGTCGCTGATGGCATTTGGCTCTCTGACTTTTCGGGCATTAGCATCTCTGACAAAAAGTCATTGCGGAACCGCTTGATACAAATGACGCAGAGCGAGCAGTAGTAAAATATAACATTATCAAAAATTAGCTTTATTCAAAATTAGCCTTTAAGCAACCGTAAATATTTCTGATTCGACCGCTTTTACTATCCGGTCATAATTCATTTTAACCATTTATAAAAACGACAATTTATTAGGTGTAAAGGGCTTGCTATAGCCCTTTTTTTGCCGGTTGTCATAAGGAGACATCATGACTGACTCAACTGATCTTAAACACATGGACAATGCCGAACAAACACAGACGGCTTATATCAATGGCAGTTATCTTGCAGTAGACAAAGTGCTCTCGACCTTCGATAGCATTAACCCTGTAACGGGTGAGGTGCTCTCAACCATTCAGCAAACCACTACCGAGCAAATTAATGATGCTGTTATTGCAGCGCAAAAAGGTCAAAAGGTTTGGGCGGCAATGACTGCCGTTGAGCGTAGCCGTATCCTGTTAAATGCCGTTGCTATATTACGCGAACGCAATGACGAGCTGGCCGTTCTTGAAACTAAGGACACGGGAAAAGCGATCTCTGAAACTAAATATGTCGATATCGTCACCGGTGCCGATGTCATTGAGTACTATGCAGGGCTTGCGCCCATGATCGAGGGGCGTCAAATCCCGCTACGTGATACCAGTTTTGTGTACACCCGCCAAGAGCCGTTGGGCGTAATCGCGGGTATTGGTGCATGGAACTATCCCATCCAAATCGCCATGTGGAAAGCAGCACCTGCGCTCGCGGCGGGTAATGCGATGATCTTTAAGCCTTCTGAAGTGACGCCATTGTCTGCGCTAAAACTGGCAGAAATCTTCACTGAAGCGGGATTGCCAGAAGGTGTCTTTAATGTAGTGCAGGGTAACTATGAAGTTGGCGAAGCGCTTACTCAGCACCCTGACATCGCTAAAGTGTCATTCACGGGTGGCGTGCCAACGGGTAAAAAAGTCATGTCATCAGCGGCAACGTCCTCACTCAAAGACGTTACTTTAGAGCTGGGCGGTAAATCACCGCTGATTATATTTGACGATGCCGATATTGATACCGCTGCCGACATCGCCATGATGGCGAACTTCTATAGTACGGGACAAGTATGTACCAATGGTACGCGAGTATTTATCCCTAAAGCGTTACAAGCCAAATTTGAGCAAGCCATCCAAACGCGCGTTAAGCGCATCAAGTTGGGTGATCCTATGGATGACAGTGTCACCATGGGGCCATTGGTAAGCTTCCCGCATATGGACAGAGTACTTGGTTATATCGAGCAAGGTAAAGCGAGCGGCGCGCGCTTACTGTGTGGCGGCGAACGTGTGACAACAGGCTCGCTTGCTGACGGTGCTTATGTGGCGGCTACCGTATTTACTGATTGCACGGATGATATGAGTATTGTGCGCGAAGAGATCTTTGGTCCAGTTATGTCAATATTGACTTACGAGACAGAAGAAGAAGTCATTCGCCGTGCCAATGATACCGAGTATGGTTTGGCGGCAGGCGTTGTGACTGCTGATTTGAACCGCGCGCATCGCGTAATCGCGCAGATTGAGGCTGGTATTTGCTGGTTAAATACGTGGGGTGAGTCTGCTGCACAAATGCCAGTAGGTGGCTACAAGCATTCAGGCATTGGCCGTGAAAACGGCATTCAAACGCTTGAGCATTACACTCAAACCAAGTCTATTCAAGTAGAGCTGGGCGCATTTGAATCTGTATTTTAAAGCCTTGTTTTAATACTTGGTTTTTACGGCTCGATTTTTAGCGTTTATCTAACGTATACACTTTACTATTATGGATATTTTTATGTCATCAACATTACCTGAGTTTGACTACATCATCGTTGGCGCAGGGTCAGCAGGCAATGTGCTGGCCACACGCTTGACCGAAGATGCCGATATTAACGTACTGCTACTAGAGGCCGGTCGTCCAGATCATCGTCTCGACTTTCGCACCCAAATGCCAGCTGCTTTGGCAATGCCATTGCAAGGCACTACTTATAACTGGGGCTACAAAACCGACCCCGAGCCTTATATGAATAACCGTGTCATGGACTGTGGTCGCGGTAAAGGGCTTGGTGGCTCCTCCCTAATTAATGGGATGTGCTATATCCGCGGCAATGCCTTGGATTTTGACGATTGGGCCAAAATAGAAGGGCTAGAGGACTGGACCTATTCAGATTGTCTGCCTTATTTTAAAAAGCTAGAAAACCGTGATGCGGGCGAGAATGACTATCATGGCGTGGGCGGCCCTGTTGAGATGACCACCTCAAAACCGGGGGTTAACCCGCTGTTTCAAGCTATGATTGAAGCGGGCGTGCAAGCCGGCTACCCAAGCACCGAAGATTTAAACGGCTATCAGCAAGAAGGCTTTGGCCCAATGGATCGTTTTGTCACGCCAAATGGTCGCCGTGCGTCAACCGCACGAGGCTATCTTGACCAAGCCAAGCCGCGCAGCAACCTGACGATTTTGACGGGAGCATTGACCGATGTGATTTTGTTTGATGGCAAACGTGCCATTGGCGTCAAGGTCGAACATAGCGGCCAGACCAAAAACTTTCATGCCTCTCGTGAAGTGATTGTGTCCTCTGGCGCGATTGCTTCACCGCAACTGCTCCAGCGTTCAGGTATTGGCCCTGAACAGTGGCTTAAAGAGTTGGGTGTGCCAGTGGTGTTAGATTTACCGGGCGTGGGCAACAATTTACAAGACCATTTAGAGCTGTATATGCAGTATGAATGTACCCAACCGGTCTCGATTGCTCCTGCCAATAAATGGTGGAATAAGCCAGCGATTGGTGCAGAATGGTTATTCAAGGGTACTGGCCTTGGCGCATCCAATCAGTTTGAAGGGGGCGGTTTTATCCGTACCGATGAGACGTTTACCCATCCAAACATCCAGTATCATTTCTTACCACTTGCGGTTCGTTATGATGGCCGCAGTGCCAGTGATTCTCATAGCTTTCAGGCGCATGTTGGCTCATTGCGTTCACCAAGTCGTGGCCGCGTGAAGCTGACCTCGCGCGATCCAAGTGCCCATCCTAGTATCTTGTTTAATTATATGTCTCATGATCAAGATTGGCGTGAGTTCCGTGCAGCGATGCGCATCACTCGTGAAATTATGCATCAGCCTGCACTTGATCCATACCGTGGCCGTGCCATCTCTCCTAGTGAAGACTTGGTGACGGACGAGCAGTTAGACGACTACGTTCGTGAAAACAGCGAGACCGCTTATCATCCGTCGTGCACGTGCGCGATGGGCGAGCACAAAGATGCGGTGGTTAATGGCGAAGGGCTGGTACATGGCATTGAGAGCCTGCGAGTAGTGGATGCCTCCATTATGCCCAACATCATCAGTGGCAATCTCAACGCGACCACCATTATGATGGCAGAAAAAATCGTCGATAAAATGAGAGGCGTACAGCTGCCCCGTTCGACCATAGACTATTACGTTGCGAATGGCGCGCCACTCAGAGCGGAGCCAATGCGGGATTATAGCCCTGCTCAATAACGGTTCTACTCGATAAAAGGTTCTACTCGATAAAAGGTTCTGCTCGATAAATACCAACCTTTTAAAACAACGACATTATTAATGCTCTACTGATTGTTATTACCTTGTTCGCTACAAAGTTGAAATATTGCGGCGCACAAGGTAATACCTGAATGTGGTTAACTTTACCTATTGAGGTCTTTTATGTATAGCTCGCCTTCCGAGGATACAACACAAACCATGAGTCTAAACAAAACAGTGTTTATAGGCTCAGCTGTTATTTCTATTTTATTAATCATTTGGACCATTGTTTTTCCAACGTACAGTGGGGCTTTGCTCGGCGCTGGCATGGCGTGGGTATCAGAGAGCTTCGGCTGGTATTACATGTTGGTAGTCGCCGCTTATAGTATTTTTGCCTTGTTCGTTGGATTCTCTAAATATGGTGATATCAAGCTCGGTCAAGACCATGAAAAGGCGCAATTTCCCTTTTTAGCATGGGCAGCCATGCTGTTCTCAGCGGGTATTGGCATCGACTTATTGTTCTTTGGTGCCTCCGAGCCTTTGATGCATTACCTCACGCCACATGCTGGACTTGCGCCGGCAAGTGAAGAGGCCATGCGCCAAGCCGTCGCCCAAACGTTCTTACATTGGGGTCTGCATGGTTGGGGCATTTATGCGCTGATCGGTATGGCGTTGGCATACTTTGCTTATCGCAAAAACATGCCTCTGGCGCTCCGATCTCCTTTAACCCCAATCTTTGGCGAGCGTTTAATTAAAGGCTGGCTAGGTGATGGTATCGATACCTTTGGCGTGGTATGTACGCTAATGGGGATTGCGACCAGTTTGGGCATTGGGGTCCTACAAGCCAATGCGGGACTGACGCATGTGTTCGGTATCGAATCGAGTAAAATGGTTCAGACCATTATCATCGTCTGCGTTGTTGTGGCGGCTGCAATATCAGCAATGACGGGTGTTGAAAGAGGCGTGCGTCGCCTGTCTGAATTCAATATGCTGGCGGCTATATTATTGCTGGTTGCCATATTGGTAATGGGCAATACGGTTTATCTGCTTAATACATTCACCCAAAGTGTGGGTCAATACTTCCAAACGATCGTTGCCAAGACTTTTGATGTCTATGCTTACGATGGTGCTGCTGGTGCCGAATGGAAGTCAGGCTGGACCGTGTTTTTCTGGGCATGGTGGGTTGCATGGGCGCCTTTCGTTGGCTTGTTTATCGCACGTATCAGCCGTGGCCGTACCTTACGCGAGTTCGTCTTTGGCGTGATGTTTATTCCACTGGGTTTCATCTTTGCTTGGTTCTCTATCTTTGGTAATTCAGCGATAGAATTGGTTGCTAATGGTGCCACTGAGCTTGGTGAGGTCGCGGTTAACGATGCTGCCATGGGTCTGTTTGCATTATTTGAGTACTATCCGTACAGTGATGTGCTGTCTCTTGCAGGCGTCATCATAGGTTTGGTATTCTTTATCACATCAGCTGACTCAGGTGCTTTAGTATTGGCCAATCTGAGCTCAAGAGGGCTGATTAATGGTGTCGATGCACCCGTATGGTTACGGTTGTTTTGGGCAGCAGCGACCGGTCTTATCACGCTAGGCTTATTATTTGCTGGTGGGTTTGCCTCATTACAATCGGTATCTGTTATAGCAGGATTGCCGTTCTCAGTTATCTTAGTGCTCTACATGATAGCCATGTGGAAATCACTGAAAGAAGAAGGTAATAAGCGTAAAGCGAGTACGATAGGTACGGCTAATGTACTGGATAATGGCAAAAGCTGGAAAGCGCGCTTGCAACGTATTGTCAGCTTTCCTAAACATGCACAAGTTGAGCATTTTCTGCAAACTATCGTATTGCCAGCCATGACTGACGTTGAAAGTGAGCTAAGAGCAGGTGGACTCAAAACAGCTTTGGTTGTCCGAAATCCTGAGCATATTGGTCAAGATATAGATCAAGGTAAAGACCAAGAGAGTGTGCAAATAGAGGGTCTGAAACTACAAGTCGGCCATGGCGATCAAGATGACTTTATTTATGAGGTCAATTTGGTAAAAGCTGAGCGTCCTAACTTTACGCTTAATACGTCAAGCAAGCTTGCCGAATATTATTATAGAGCTGAAGTCTTCTTGAGTGATGGGTCGCAAGAGTACGATTTGGTTGGCTACAGTAAAGAGCAAGTATTGGTCGATATTCTTAACCAGTATGAGCGTCACATGCAGTATTTGCATTTAGAGCGCTAGCCAATTTAGAACGTTAACTATAGCTAGCAAGCCATCATTATGTTGTCATGATAGTGCATGGTAAATTTCATGTAACAAAAAAAACCCCAGCTATTAACTGGGTTTTTTTTGCTTATTTTTTGAGGTTAAATCAGCTCACTTTACGGTATAACACTGGTTTTTCTTATCAAACAGTTTGTGATTCAGGCATAGACATTGCCCGCCACAAGATAGTAAATAACGCATCAAAATCATCAGTAATGGGACCGGGGTGTTGCCGGACGATATGCATGAGTCCCAGTCGGCTGATAAAACCCATATAGACATCAAACAGGGTATAAAGCGGTACTGCATCGTTCAGGATGCCGCGGCTTTGGCCATCTGCTAATACCGTCAAAAACGCATCAAGTAGCATCCTATTCTCATAAATAGCAATGTTACGGTAGCGAGATACTGGCACCGCCGTCGATAGTACCATCACCGCATTGGGGTTTGAGTCAACAAAATCAAAACAGACCCATAGCGTCTTACGCAAACGTTCTTTAACGCTATCAATGCCTTGCAGGTGATCAATCATACGAGCAGCCAATCGTGCCAATACCCGATCTAATATAGTATAAATAACGGTTTGTTTGTCACCAAAGTATTTATACAGTGTCTGCAGCGACACATTGGCGCTATTGGCAATCTCGGTCATGGTCACCTCACTGGCATCACGACCATCGAACAGGTGTAACACCGCTTGCTCAATTCTATCGAGCGTTGATTGGCGCATGGCTGAAAGCGGGGCAGTGGTAATAGAGGGTTTAGGACTGCTCATATAAGTATCCAAGGTAGAGTAAGAGAATCAGTTATCAAGAGTAATTAGGATTACCATAATTTAAGTAGCTATTGCTTGAGACGCTATTGTTTGTCAGTATGCTTATTAGTTACAAGGAAAGGCAAGTACATAAAGGCATACCTTATCAGTTTTTATTGGTAATTATTATTACCTTTATTCTAAGGTCGTAGAATAAATGAGAGGACATGCTTATTTATGAGTTGCCGTAAATGACCCTTGATGATTTTATAAACCCGATTTATTAACTCAAGACCAAGGATGGACCCATGACGATTGAATGTTTTAAGCCCAGATGGATAGATGAAGAGATTGAGATGTTGAAAGAGAGTGCGCTCAAGTTGTTTAAAAAATGGGAAGCACAGGATGAAAAATGGCGAGAAAACGGTATGCTCGATCGTGAAGCTTGGTTGGAGGCGGGCGAGATGGGTTTTTTATGTGCGTCCATGCCAGAAGAATACGGCGGCGCAGGTGGTGACTTTCGCCATGAAGCGGCGCTTATTTATGCGCAGTCAGAAGCCAATCAAGCAGGTTTTGGTGGCTTTTTGCATTCCGGTATTGTGGCGCCTTATATCCTACATCACGGAACAGAAGCGCAAAAGCAAGCCTGGCTCCCTAAAATGGCAACGGGTGAGATGATTGGGGCGATTGCAATGACCGAACCGGGTACTGGCTCTGATCTGCAGAACATCAAGACTTATGCGGTCAAAGAGGGTGACGATTATATTATTAATGGCTCAAAGACCTTTATCACCAATGGTCAATTAGGTAATTTAATTATTGTGGCGTGCAAAACCGATAGAGAAAAAGGCGCTCAAGGCGTATCGCTGATTGTGGTTGATACGGATAATGCCCCAGGGTTTGAGCGCGGCAAAAAGCTGAAAAAGCTTGGGTTAGCTTCGCAAGATACCTCAGAGCTGTTCTTTACCAATATGCGCGTACCGCAAGCAAACTTATTAGGTACTGTAGAGGGCATGGGCTTTATGCAGTTGATGCAAGAGCTACCGCAGGAGCGCTTAATTGTAGCGCTTGCCGGTATTGGAGCGATGAAGCTGGCGCTGGACTTGACCATTGACTATACCAAACAGCGTACTGCTTTTGGCAAACCGGTATGGAGCTTTCAAAACACCCGCTTTAAGTTGGCAGAGTGCAATACTCATTATATTGCCTCGAGTGCCTTGTGCGATGCGGCTATTGAGGCACTGTTAGAGAAAAAACTCACGGTACAACATGCCGCATTGATAAAGTATTGGGTGACTGAAAAGCAATGCATCGTGATGGATGAATGTGTTCAATTATTCGGTGGTTACGGCTACATGATGGAATACCCTATTGCGCGCTTGTATGCAGATGCGCGGGTACAAAAGATCTATGGCGGTACTAACGAGATCATGAAAGAGCTGGCATCACGCTTTATGTAATCCCATTCTCACCCGTCAGTTTTGATCAGCTCGTACTATTCATCATTTGATTGAGGAGACTATTGTCTCCTCAATACTTCATTATTTATCAACTATAAATAGGGATTTTCTATGACTGAGACCGCTTATATCTACGATTCAATTCGAACGCCCCGCGGTAAAGGAAAAAAAGACGGGGCGCTTTATCAAGCGACACCCATTTGGCTCGTCCGCACGCTATTGAAAGAGATGCAGCAGCGCCACAATCTCGATACTAGCTTGGTCGATGATGTGGTGCTTGGCTGTGTGACACCCGTTGGCGAACAAGGCTCAGACATTGCTCGCATCGCCGTTCTTGATGCTGACTGGCATCAAAGTGTGGCGGGTTTAACCTTATCACGATACTGTGCATCAGGTCTTGAATCTATTAATCTTGCCGCCGCTAAAGTCATGTCAGGTATGGAAGATATGGTTGCAGCAGGCGGCGTTGAGTCTATGAGCCGTGTACCGATGGGGTCTGATGGGGGTGCTTGGTATATGGATCCTCGCGTTAACGAGGCTACTGGCTTTGTACCACAAGGGGTCGGCGCAGATACGATCGCCACGTTAGAAGGCTTTAGTCGCACAGACGTCGATGAGTTTGCTACCGAGTCGCATCGCCGCGCCACTAACGCTTGGGACAATGGCTATTACGACAAATCAGTCGTTCCTGTCACTGACCTCAATGGCATGGTGTTATTGGACAAGGATGAAACCATCCGTCCTAATACTGATGTTGCAACCTTAGCTGGTCTTAATCCCTCGTTTGTTATGCCCGGTAAAATGGGCTTTGATAGCGTGATATTGGATAAATACACGACGATCGAAAAAGTCAATCATGTCCACCATGCGGGCAACTCCTCAGGTATCGTCGATGGCGCTGCGCTTTGCTTAATTGGTAGCGCCGCTGCCGGTAAGAAAGCGGGACTCAAGCCGCGAGCAAAAATCACTATGGCTGCCGTGATTGGTTCTGAGTCAACCATTATGTTGACGGGTCCTACCCCTGCGTGTCAAAAAGTGCTTGATAAAGCCGGTATGCAAGCGTCAGATATTGATCTCTGGGAAATTAACGAAGCTTTTGCTGCTGTACCGCTAAAAACGGCAAGAGATTTTAATGTCTCGCTAGATATCGTTAACGTTAATGGCGGTGCTATTGCTATGGGTCATCCGCTTGGCGCCACTGGAGCCATGTTGATGACCACCGTACTTGACGAGCTAGAACGGCGAGATTTAAAAACGGCAATGATTACACTATGCGTCGGCGGCGGCATGGGCATCGCTACCCTCATCGAGCGCGTATAGATCAATAAACCGTTATCAATTTAGAGTGTCATTAATTAGATTGGAAGCAACCGCATATAAAAGGGATTTAGGATGACTATAAATAGCACAGATAAAATGGATAGCGTAAACGCCATTAATGCATTGGCAAACTTTGCTGCCCAGCGTGATGAGGATGGTATCGTCACAGTAACAATTGATCAAAGCGATCGTAGAATGAATGTCATCGGTGATGGGTTTACCGAAGCCTTTGCCATACTGACTAATAGCTTCATGGCGGATGAGTCTGCTAAAGGTCTAATTCTTACTTCAGGCAAAGAGACCTTCATTGTCGGTGCTGATATTGATTCGTTGGGTAATATCAAAACTGCTGAACAAGCGTTTGAGTTGGTTGAAGACCTTAAAAGTAGTCTCCGTAAACTTGAAAAGTCAGGAAAACCTGTGGTAGCTGCCATGACAGGCACGGCGCTAGGTGGCGGTCTCGAAATTGCATTGGCCTGTCATTATCGTATTGCTATTGACTCGCCTAAGACTAAGCTCGGTCTGCCAGAAGTAAAATTGGGTTTGCTGCCAGGTGGTGGTGGTACCCAGCGTCTACCACGCTTGGTCGGTATACAAAAGGCGCTTGAACTAATGACTCAAGGCACAGCGTTGCGCCCTGAAGCCGCGAGAGACATCGGTCTTATCGATGCGACTGCCAGTGACCATGCGAGCATGTTAAAAAAAGCCAAAAAGTGGATAAAAATGAATCCCAAAGCACAGCAACCATGGGATGTTAAAGGTTTCAAAATTCCGGGTGGCGATAGCAAGCATCCTAAAGTTGTGCAAGTATTCTCTATCGCACCAGCAATGGCGAACCAAAAATCACATGGCAACTATCCTGCTATTACACACATCATGTCGTGTGTGTTTGAAGGCTGCCTAGTTAATATTGATACAGGTTTAGAAATCGAATCGCGTTATTTTGTAGCCTGTGTGCTCTCTGTCGAATCGAACAATATGATTAACACGCTGTGGACCCAGCTTAACAGCATCAAAAAAGGTCAATCGCGTCCTGACGGTTTTGATAGATACAAGACCAAAAAGGTCGGTGTCCTCGGTGCAGGTATGATGGGCGCAGGTATTGCCTATGTATCAGCCAAAGTTGGCACTGAAGTGGTCTTGCTAGATAGAGCCATAGAGTCAGCGGATAAAGGCAAAGAATACTCTACTAAGATTCTTGATAAAGCCATCGGCCGTGGTCGTTCAACGCCAGAGAAAAAGCAAGCGTTGTTGGATAAGATTAAAACGACGACTTCTTATGACGATTTAGAAGGCTGTGATTTGGTTATTGAAGCGGTCTTTGAAAATCGTGACATTAAGGCAAAATGTACCCAGCAATCTGAAGCGATTATTCTTGAGTCAGCGGTCTACGCCTCGAATACATCGACATTGCCAATCACCGGCCTAGCAACTGCGAGTAAGCGCCCGAACCAGTTCATTGGTCTGCATTTCTTCTCACCAGTCGATAAGATGCCATTGGTTGAGATTATTATGGGTGAAAAAACCGATGACGAAACCCTAGCAAAAGCTTTTGATTATGTTTTACAAATCGGTAAAACCCCAATCGTCGTCAATGACAGCCGTGGTTTCTACACCTCACGTGTATTCAGTACTTATGTGTCAGAAGGTATTGCGATGCTAGGCGAAGGGGTTCATCCGCGCAGTATCGAAGTTGCGGGTATGAAAGCGGGTATGCCAATGCCGCCATTGGCGCTACAAGACGAAGTGTCTTTAAGTTTGGTCATACATATTACTGAACAGACTAATAAAGACCTAGAAGCTGAAGGTAAGCCTCCGGCCAATCGCCCATCTTATGACGTTCTAAAAGTCGTAGGTCAAGAGCATGGCCGTGAAGGCAAAAAAGCGGGTAAAGGTTTCTATGAATACCCAGAAAATGGCGAAAAGCACTTGTGGCCTGAATTGACCAACTTGTTCCCACCAAATCTAGAGCAACCCTCGCAACAAGACTTAGTTGATCGCTTGATGTTTATTCAAGCCAACGAATCAGCCAAATGCTATCAAGAAGACGTTGTACGCTCTGTCGCAGATACCAACGTTGGTTCTATCTTCGGTTGGGGCTTCGCACCGCAACATGGCGGCACATTACAGTTCATCAACTCGATGGGTGCTAAGAAGTTCGTTGAGCGTAGCCGTGAGCTTGCTGAGCAGTATGGCGACCGTTTTTCACCCGCACAAATCGTAGTAGACATGGCTGAAAAAGGCGAGGAGTTTACTGATGCCTAATACAGCCTCGTCAACAGCGGGTCAGTCAACACTTAACCAAATGGCTGACTGTCTACAAGGATTGCGAGTCGTCGATTTGACTCGCAATTTACCAGGACCTTTTGCGACCCGTCTGCTTGCCGATTTGGGAGCAGATATCATCAAGATTGAGCCCAAAAATGGCGATCCTGCCCGCGCACTAGGTGGTCTATTTGAAGCCTTAAACCACGGCAAAACTATCGAGAAGCATGACTTCCGTGACCCTGAAGGCATTGAGTCAATCAAGGCGCATCTAAAAAACGCGGATGTCATGCTTGATAGCTTCCGTCCTGGGGTATTAGAAGGCATGGGTTTAGAGGCCAAGACTCTGCATGCCATCAATCCAAAGTTAGTTATCGTATCCATCACTGGGTATGGCTCAAAAATTGGGGATGATATTAAGCACGAGTGGGCTGATAAAGCCGGTCACGACATCAACTTTATGGCGATGAGTGGTGTCCTTGATCAGTTAAAAACGGCTAAGGGCGAGCAGGCCATGCCTAATATCCAGTTTGCAGATCTGGCTGGTGGCAGTGACACGGCAGTGATTGCATTATTAGCTGCCGTGTTTGCTGCCCAGCGGACGGGTAAAGGCCGACATGTCGCGGTAAGTATGACCCATAGCTTATACCAACATATGGTCATGCCAAAGGCGACGGGAGAACTGGTCAAAAGCTTCTCAGGTCAGAATCCACCGCCACAACATGACTTTTTAGGTGGGCTGCTACCTTGTTATCGTTTGTATAAAACGTCAGATGATCGCTATATGGCAGTCGGCTCATTGGAGCTTAAGTTCTGGCAAGGCTTGTGTGACGTGTTAGAGCTGCCTGAGCTTAAAACCAAGCACTGGCAACTTGGTATCATGCCCAATATGCCGGATAGTAAGGATGCTGCTGAGACCGTCACTGAGACTTTTGCCAGCCAGCCACTTTCTCATTGGCAGCAGGCTTTTGCGTCAGCAGACGTTTGCGTGACTCCTGTACTGACGTTAGAAGAAGCTAAAGCACATCCATTATTTGCGCATCAAGATGACCACCAGGCAACTCCTGGATGGCAACTTATTGGTTAATGAGGCTACAAGCTGTTACCGGAAGTTATTGCTGGTTTTGGGAGCGAGCGGTAATAATGTCAACGGACTGACTTAAAAGAAACTTCTATAAGAGGGCACTTAAATTCATGCCAACGCTAAGGAAAGCTAATAATGGAAAAATTTTGGACGGACAGTTATCCTGAAGGGGTACGTGCTGAGGTAACCTGCGAACATAAAACACTCCCAGATTTTTTTGATCACACATTCACCAAATATGCTAAAAGAGAATTTAGCACCAATATTGGTTTACCGCTACCGGGTGTCGATATCGATATCCGTGATGACGATGGCAACATCCTTGAGATTGGTGAAGTAGGCAAGATGTGTATCAAAGGCGAAAACATCATTTCAGGGTATCACAGTATGGATAATGCTGGCTTCTTCACCGCTGATGGCTACCTCAAGACCGGTGATGTGGCCTCGATGAATGAGCAGGGCTATATTCAGATATACGACCGTAAAAAAGACATGCTCATCGTTAGCGGCTTTAATGTTTTCCCTAATGAAGTAGAAAATGTCATTGAGATGCACCCTAAGGTGGCTGAGTGTTCAGTGGTCGGTGTCGATGATAAGACTCAAGGGCAGTCAGTTAAAGCTTATGTTGTAAAATCTGATACGAGCATCACTGAGCAAGAGATTAAAGACTTCTGCAAAGAGAATCTAGCAGGCTATAAGCGTCCTCGTCATATTGAATTTATAGATGAGCTTCCTAAGTCTACTGTTGGCAAAATATTGCGCCATGAGCTGCGAAAAAAAGCGAGTCAAGCTTCATAAATGCAATAATTTTAGATTTTAATAATCTTAGATTAACAAATGAAGTGCAATTTCAAAGAGTAGGTGAAAAAAAGACCTAGATGCGCTAGCATCAAGGTTACTATCCACCGCCAAAGTGAGATTGCAACCATGAGCTATACACATCTAAGCCTAGGGGAACGATATCAGATTTATGCTCTTAAAGGGGCAAAACACAGTATTAAATTTATAGCCGATAAGTTAAACAGAAGCCCGAGTACCATATCCAGAGAAATAAGGCGTAATAAAAGTCAGCGAGGTTATCGGGCACAGTTTGCAAATGAGCAGGCGACAGCACGGCGAGCAAACAATGCCCTCACTATCATGTCAGAGGTTTGGGGCTGGGTCACAGACAAACTTAAAAAGAACTGGAGTCCTGAACAAATAGCAGGCGTCCATGGTGGTATTAGCCATATGAGTATCTATCGCTACCTATGGACAGATAAGAGACAAGGCGGCGGACTGTGGCAGCATTTAAGACGCAAAGCCAAACCTTATCGTCAAAAGCTTACTAACGAGACTCGTGGACGCATTAATGACAGAGTCTCTATTCACAAGCGTCCTCAAGTGGTAGAAGATAGATCACGTATTGGTGATTGGGAAGCCGATACCATTATTGGTCAAAACCACAAACAAGCTATTGTGACGCTAGTAGAACGAAGAACAGGCTTGGTTAAAATGAGACGGGTGACCAAGAAAACGGCGCACTTAGTAGCAGAGGCTATGATAGATCTACTGACACCCATCAGACTGCAAGTTAAAACGATAACCTCTGATAATGGCAAAGAGTTCGCTGATCATAAAGAGATTAAACAAACCCTCTTTAGCCTGTTCTACTTTGCTGATACCTACGCCTCATGGCAGAGAGGAACAAACGAGAATACCAATGGTTTGATCAGAGAGTACTTGCCTAAAGGCTGTGACTTTAGACAAGTATCTAATAATGAAGTACAAGATATTGAAGACAGATTGAATAACAGACCAAGAAAACGACTGGGATTCAAAACACCGAATCAGGTTTTCTATGACATCATTTAGCGTTGCACTTGGTCTGTTAATCTAAGCATCATTAAAACAACGTTCGCTAAACGAGCAACATGCTGGGCGCAGCATACCTCAAGCCTGAGATCGGTCTAAAAGTGGCCATTACTTATCGATCTGAAATTGAATACGACATGAACTCCGCCGAATCAATTGCACTAGTAGGCGCTCTTGGTCTGCCTATTGCATAAGCCAAAAGATGCTGTCGCTTTAATAGCCTTGCTTTTTCAGTTCGGCATAGCCGGTCAGCCTCTTTCGCTCAGTATCACTAAATTGACTGCGTTCCAGCTGATCTATCTGTGCTTGAGCTTGGGCTTCGCTACCGGCATTTTTAATCAGCGCTTGGCGCTTGGTTTGATACTGATTAAACCGAGCATCAAAGTTGGCATCTTCCGTATCGACAACTGCTAAGCGTGAGGCTGCTGCTTCACCAACCAATCCACGTCGCATGACAAATAATTCCTCTTTGCTAGCGCCTTTGGCTTTCATCTCTTCAGTACGCTGCGTGAGCTCACCAAAATTAGCTTGTTTTTGGAAGTTTTGCTTAATCTCTCCCTCTGGTAGCCGACTAATATAGTCCTCACGGCTGGCCTTTTTCTGTGCCGCGTTCAAGCGGTTGTCTTGTTCAATGCGCACCATAGCCACGCTGTAATCTTCATACGCATCTTCTCCGCCAAAGAATGCTTGAATGGTGTTCTCATCGAACAACTTTTGGCGTATGCGATTGACGTCTTGACCACGTTGAGCGAGTAGATTGAGATCTAATTCGCCCGTTTGGGTCGCTTGCATTTGTAGATTGCCATAGCTGTCTTGTAGGCCGTCGAGCTCTTTTAGATAGGTCATATATTGATGAAATAAGTCAATGGCTGAGCTGGCCGCTGGCTCTGGCGTATGATGGCGAATATAGGCTTCCACTCTGGCAACGATAGTGGCTTCATTTTCCTCACCCATGGCGGATAGGAAATAATCAAATAAGCGCCGCAGTCCTTCTGTGACTACCAGTTGCTTATTTTCATCAATAATAATCTCACCATCGACATCGGTATCTTGCAGGGAGCGGGGCATGCGCTCAAGCCCTGTGGTAAATGCAGTTGACGTCTTGCTATTAGCAGCTTGGGTCTTGGCATCAGTAGCAGTGGTATCGTCTGTCGTTGAGGCTATATTATTGGTTGAGGTGGCAGCATTCGTATCCATGATAGGCGTCGCCACTGAGTTCGGCTTGAGCCACCAAATAAGGCCAGCGAGAAATGCTAATACTAACAAGGCAATAATGATAATGGTCTGAGTGTTGCGTTTGTTGTCCATAAGAATGTCAGCATCCTTGCAATAATTGAACTGCTCCTATTATATCAAAGAGCGTTTTGTTGGAATCAGGTCACTAAACCTGAAAAGTTAAGATTATTATAATACATTGCTGCAAACTTAAAGGGCGACTCATAACCGATTGCCTTTTAAGTGCTTAGGTAGGGTGACAGATACTAAGGTTGACTCAGCGCAAAGCTTAGCCAGCTGTTTAATAGAGGAATAGGGGGAGTATCTGTCGTCCTTAATATAAATAAAAAAACCACGACCTTTATCCGCTTCAAGGTCACCTTTAATAAAGTCAAAGCGTCCGGTCTTGAGCACATGATACCAGTCGTTCATTAGTCCTGTGGCTTCTTTATTACTAAAGCCCACTTTATAGCCTAGGAAATAACCATAGAGCATCGTTAGTGGTTTGAATACTGCCAAGACGCGTAAAATCTTTATGCGCTCCCAGCCATTCCCGTTTTTGAAATGTATATTACCTATCGTTGATAGTATAGTAGCTTTGTAGACCCGCTTTCCTATTTTAGGAGACTCCTCAAAAAGAGTGTTTTAAAGTATGTGATTATTAAAAATATCGGCTATTTTTGTCTTAGTTTCAATCCTCATAAACTTCACAGGAAACATCATGATTGTTATCTATGGTATTAAAGAACACCTAAACCCTATCAAAGCGCAACTCTCTGATGTGATTCACGGCTGTATGCAGTCTGTGCTTGGCTTACCGGAGGACAAAAGAGCGCAGCGCTTTATACCATTAGATGCTGATGACTTTTATTATCCTACTGGCCGGTCTGCGGCTTATACTGTCATTGAGATTAATATGATGCATTGTCGTCACCCAAAAAGCTTTAATCAAAGCATTATTTCAGCAAATTGAGTTCAAAATAGGCATTGTACCCATAGATATTGAGATTACGATAAAAGAGCAGCCCGCCCATTGTTGGGGCTTTCGAGGTATGACGGGTGATGAGGCGCTTGATCTGAAGTATAAGGTGAAGGTGTAAGATAAATGGATAATGTTGATTATTGAAAGGATTGAATGTTATGTCCCAACGGACGCTAGAAACAGAACGCCTGTATCTTAGGCAGTGGCAGCCAAGCGACTTTGCAATATTTGCTGATATAAATGCCGACCCAGAGGTCATGCGCTATTTTCCCAAGCTATTATCAGCTAAAGTGAGTGATATCATTGCGAATAAATGCCAGCAGCTTATTAAAGATAACGGCTGGGGATTCTGGGCGGTAAGTCTAAAAGATGGTTCAGAAAAGAATGATGCCTTTATCGGTTTTGTGGGCTTGAATGACACCCATGCTGATCTGCATTTTGCCCCTTGTGTCGAGATTGCTTGGCGACTGGGCAAGGAGTTTTGGGGGCAAGGCTACGCTACTGAAGCTGCGCGTGCCTCTTTAAAGTTTGCCTTTGAGGAGCTAGCACTTGATGAAGTGGTCTCATTCACTGCTGTTATTAATAAGCGCTCCCAACAGGTTATGGAGCGTATCGGCATGACCAAGATGCAGGACAACTTTTATCATCCCGCGCTTAAGCCAGACCATGTACTTGCTGAGCATGTCTTATATAAGATTACTCAGCAGGAATGGCGAGACGCTAAGACCGGTCAACCTTGTCTTGAAAACCCTACGCCCTAGAAAACGTCAAAATATGACCCTTAAATGGCATGTCCAGATAGGTGGTGTCTTCCGGCTTGATATGTTTGCTACTAAAGCCAAACTCAGCCATTTTTGCGGTCAGTTTGTTTTTGCGGCCACGACCAGGGTCAACGACGATCACTTCACAGTTTGGATTGGCATGACGTTCGATGAACGCTGCCAATGTAGACACATGCTGGTCTTCATAGAGTAAATCACTACCGATAATCATATCAAAACGACCAAGACCGCTGTTCACTTGCGCCCAATCTAAGCGCTCAAACGCAATCTCTTTACTACTATTCAATAAGGTATTTCTATCAAGGAAGTACTCGACCGTCGGATGATAGTCCGTCGCAGTGATATCTGCATGCCGATGGTTAAGCAGCAGGCTAGATAAAGCCATCCCGCAACCAACTTCTAAAATACGCTTGCCAGCGATATCATAATCGAGCATATGGTTGGCTAGCACCAAGCTTGATGGCCATATGACCCCAAATAGCGGCCAAGATGCTGAGCAAATGCCTAAGTTAAGCGCCTCGTCATCAGGGTCGCTGAATTGTTGGTTATCGCGCAGGGTGCAGACATGAATATCGGTATTGCCAATTTCAATCGTTTGATAACGCACGCGCACAGAAGTAAGCGAAGTCATAAACCATCCTAAAAAAAGAGCAAGAGTGCAAAATCTGGCAGAGGTTGCCACTATCAGGGGGTAGGTAATGTTATCTAATGGGTAGTACTGTCTAGAAAATAGAATGTAAATAACAAGGGGAGCAGAAAAAGGTAAAAAGGTAGATAGAAGAGGGTGTTGATAATTAAGCTGGTTGCAGTATGACTGATTGCTGGGTAAGTTATTGTTATTTAGCAGGGTATTCTTATTATTGGGGTATGACTGGTATTTGAGGAAGCATTAGTGGTAGCGGGTAGAAGAATACTGATAAGTATTGATTAAAGATAAGGCGCAAAAATGTGATATGGCGAAGTGTGAAGGTAGGCTTTGAAAAAGTGCGCCTAGCAGCAAGCAAGACGCACTTATCAATAAAACCGTTTTAGCTTAGCTTGATTTAATTGGCGAAACGCAGACCGGATGTTTTTAGGGCCCAAACCAGCTCAACAAAGGCACGATTATTGGTTAGTGGCTCACCATCAATAATGATAGCGTAGCCCGCCCCATCAATCCATAAAAAGACAAAGCTGGTTTCAGGAATCAATAAATCGACTTGCTGAAAGAATGAAATCGCTTGGCTCTCTACTGACCAGCCGCGTTGCTTTTGACGCAACATAAAGCCTGAGAAATCGGCGGCGGCGACACACAACATGTCTGCTTCTTCTTGGCTGTAGCCAATCCGTGCCAAGCAAAACCCTTCATCGGAAGCAATTACAGCGCGTCGGTTACCAGATAAGCTTGACACCACATAAGGCAAAAACTGATCCAACGGTAGGTTAGGCGCCGGTAAAAAGATCGATAGCTTCTCAATCCAGCCTTGTTCTAAAAAGTCTTCTAGCCATTTATCAGAATAAGTCTCCAACCAATCAGCAGCAAGCATAGTCTCGTGATGAGACAGTAAGACTTGTAGTGATAGCTGCTCATCAGTAGATTCGTTTTGTGAAAACGCTTCAAAGATACCTGCTGGGGTTAAGGTAAAATAGGTTTTATCGACATTTAAGTAAGACATAGCGGCTACCGTTTATATAAAGTTTTATAGTGAACTTTTTTAATAAAGTTATCATCTATGCTTTGACCGTTTGGTCAAGGCTTTGCTGGCAATGATCCCAGCGCTCATCGAACTGCCAATCACTTTTGCCCAAGCGAAACCAGACGATAGAAAAGGCTAAGCGATCATTACGAGCAACACAGTGGGAGAAAAACTCATTTTCGATTTGCTCAACTGTATTCCAGTCCTCGTTATCGCGCGCCGTCATAAGCTCAGTGGTGATATCTTTGGCAATTTCCTTAGCATCATCACTACTGATGCGCAGCCGCTGCGTTTGCTCGTTTAATGAGGGTGTTACCAGTACGCTCCAACGAGTCGCAAGCACACTACTGTGCTGAATGTAGGTTAGCTTATCAATACAGTCGCGAAAAGCTTGTTCAACATGGGGATGCAAGCGTCCTTGAATACGAGTAAACATATTGGTAACGTCATAAGGAATGTCATACCAGCAGCCATAAAAGAAGTCAGCTACTGCCCCTTGTAAAGGCTCTTTTTCATTAAGAAGCAATGCTGCATTGATACGTTGTTCGTGAAAATGACGGTTATTCGGTGCCAAAAATATTTTGCGCGAGTACAAGCGAAACAAACGGCGGGCTACCATTTCACTTTCTTTAATAAGCGTGGAGTCACTCATAACAGTGTCCCTAATGTCATAGATCATAGTCGACGTACTGATTATAAAAAGTTCAGCATCAAAATCAGCAGGTTGAAAAAATAAGAGGGCAGGCGTCCATCAAGATAGTAGCCAAGATGCTAATTAAAATTGCTAATCAAGTAAGGTTTCCATCAAATCTATCATGAATTCCGCATCTTCTTCGCTCATGGGCTCAAAGCCTTGCGGGATACCCAGCTCAGCGAGTGCTTCTTTACCGTCATCATCGTTATGAAAAGCAAGAATCGCATCCGTTAAAGCCGCCGCATCGGCAACATTTTCTTTGATTAAGAGTACGTGGCTGATATCTGCCAAATCACTTTCTATCAGTACTGATAGCTGAGTTTTAGTCAAGCGTGAAAAGCTATGGAATATTTCTGCTAAAAAGAACGCTACTTGAGCATCGCCCTTGATAACTTTTCTCGCGGCTGCTTGATAATTTTCAGTCACGTCCCAGTTTAGATCTGCTTCTTCTAGATCAACGGCTTCTAGCAACCGTAGCCCGATAAGTTTGACATCACGATTGTCTGCCATTGCCACGGTAGCACCATTAGCAATGTCCTCTAAGCTATTGATATCGCTGCTTGCAGACGCGGCAATAACCATCTCGTCAGATTTTCCGATGGGACGGGCGATAGCACGATAGCCTTGTTCACGTATTAATTCAGCGGCATCAAATGGATTGGCATAAATAATATGCACATTACCGGCTTTGATCAGATCTTCTTGTTCAGCAGAAGAGGTAGGCGTGTTTAGATGCATATGAATGTCAGCACGTTTTTGAATCAAGGTGTTGAACATATGCCAGCCTGCAAAACGTTCAGGCGAAAAATCAGGGGCGATTAACAAGTTATACATTGGTTCACTCATGATTTAACCTTCCTCATTCTGTTTCATTTCAGCATACTGGGCAATAGCCGCCTCTATCTTGCTACGTGATGGCTTACGGCGGACTGACGTATAGCCAACCGTTTCGCCGCGACGGACATTAGGAACGACGGTTGCATAGACCCAATAATGACTGCCATCTTTGCACAAGTTCTTGACATACCCATGCCATTTTTGGCCAGACTCTGCGGTATCCCACAAGTCTTTATAGGCCGCTTTTGGCATATCAGGATGGCGTAAAATATAATGCTGTTTGCCAATTAATTCATCTTGATCATAACCACTGATTTCTATAAAAGCGTCATTCACGTGAGTGAGGATACCGTCTAAATCGGTACGCGAGACAATGAGCTTGCCGTCTGGATAGGGCCGCTCGATACCAGTATCATAAACAATTCTTGAAGTGCCATCATGATAAGTCAATGTGACTTGCTCAGCTGGCGTATCTGGCTTATTGGCATCAGGGAGTGGAGAACCCATAGTAATCTCCTTTATTTATCGTTGTAATTATTAATATTCAAGAACTGGATTAAAGTCACAAATCCAAACAACCTGTTTCGGATATAAGCAATATATTGATGGTGTTTATTACTCATCAATATATTGCTTATTTGCATGTACTGAGGAGCAAATAACTTTAATACCTGTCAGTCTGTATTGGCTCATCAAAATCTGTATGGCCTCAACTCATCTTTTTGCTAAACAAGCTATATCACTAAGCAAACTATAAACAGTAGCTGATAGAGTCACTGATTAGATAAGTTTTGCTAGGGCTTCTGAGGCGCGCTTGATGTCCAAGAATATCAAGCCGAGCTTAGCATTCGGTTTTGCCATAATGGTCAGTACCGCTTCATCACCTGATGAGGTCATGATGACATAGCCTTTCTCGCCTTGAATCATAATACGATCAATACTACCGCGCGCCAGCTCACGCCCAGCACGGTCCCCTAGTGATAGTAGGGCAGCTGACATCGCGCCAACGCGATCTTCATCGACGGCGGAAGGGAGTGCTGAGGCAATCATAAGGCCATCGTTAGAAATTAGGGCCGACGCCTCAACGTCTGATGATGAGCTGTTTAAGTCTTCCAATATCTGTTGGAATGAGTCTGTACGCATATCGCTGTCTCTATAACTGGTTATTGAATAATAAAAAATGTCTATTTATGACACTTAAATTATGGTGCTTAAATTACGACCTTTAAAAATAGCGGTGTTTCAAGACGCCCTATTGTAATTCCTTACTCTCTATATTGATATAAGATTCTCTACTTGAGAAGCAAATAGTAGGGATTTTTGCTACTTCAGATCTATTTTAGCCTTTTATCTGGTATTGGCATTATTCTAATCTACTAAAGTCTGCCAATTATAAATAGTACCTGTCGTCTGTAAAAGTAACTATTTACAGCTAATGACATTAATGTTGCGATATGAGCTTGATTTTTTTTATCATCAGGGTAAGTTAAACAGACGAAATCAAGTATCTGACTACTAATCGCATGCCAAACATCTTTCTAGACCTTGTGTCTGTTATATCACTTGTCATATCATCGAGGGGGATCGACATGGGTTAGTCTTCGACGCTCTCAAAATGACATATAGATATGATCTAAAAGCCACTTCACCTGTTAGAAGCACAGTTAGCTGGCTTTCAATCCCGCCCGTTTTTATACCTAAAACGACCACAGTTTCCATCCTTAAGGAAGATATATGAGTATCAGTCAAGCCATTGAAAAAGTTGAAGCACGCTATGCGCATCAGCCTGAATTTGTCCAAGCGGTAAAAGAAGTCGCCCTCACTATCAAGCCGTTATATGACGCGCATCCTGAATATGAAACCTTAAAAGTATTTGAACGCTTGGTAGAGCCTGATCGTATTGTTGCCTTTCGTGTCAATTGGGAAAATGATCACGGAGAAATCCAAGTCAACCGTGGCTGGCGTGTCCAGTTTAATAATTCTTTGGGCCCTTATAAAGGGGGTCTTAGATTTCATCCGACTGTGAGCCAATCTGTTTTAAAATTTTTAGGCTTTGAACAAATCTTCAAAAATGCCTTAACCGGTCTGCCAATCGGCGGCGGTAAAGGCGGCTCTGATTTTGACCCTAAAGGCAGAACTGAAACTGAAATTCGCCGTTTTTGCTACGCCTTTATGCGTGAGCTACATCACTATGTGAGTAAAGACATTGACGTGCCCGCTGGCGATATCGGTGTTGGTGGTCGTGAAGTTAGCTATATGTATGCGATGTATAAGAATCTAACGCGTCAATCCACTGGTGTTATTACTGGTAAAGGCGTGGGATTCGGCGGTAGCTTAATGCGTACTGAGGCCACTGGTTACGGTGCCGTATATTTCCTAGAAAGTATGCTAGCTGTCCAAAAACAAGATATTAAAGGCAAAAAAGTATTGATATCAGGTGCTGGTAACGTCTCATTACATGCCGCTGAAAAAGTCTGTATGCTAGGCGGTATTGTACTGACCGTATCTGATTCACAAGGTACTTTATATGATGAGAAAGGGCTTAATCAAGAAAAAATTGATTGGCTAAAAGCTCAAAAAGAACAGAATAAGCCTTTAGCTGAATATGTCGATGTTTTTGGTGGTGAATGGTTTGCTAAGCAAAAGCCATGGCACATTAAAGCAGATATTATCATCCCATCAGCGACCCAGAATGAAGTAGATAAAGACGATGCTAAACAGTTGGTTGAGAATGGCGTAAAATATGTGATAGAAGGCGCTAACATGCCACTTACCGCTGAAGCTATTAATCATATTCGCCTGCACAAGGTCCACTACGCGCCAGGTAAAGCGGCCAACGCTGGCGGCGTGGCCGTATCTGCGCTTGAGATGTCACAAAACTCTGTACGTCAGTATCAAACTTTTGAGCAAGTTGATGAGCGCCTAAAATGTATCATGAAAGACGTTCATGATAGCGCTGCCGAAGCTTCAGAGCAGTATGGCCAAACTGAAAATGGCTATATTGACTATATGGCGGGCGCGAACATGGTTGGCTTTAAACGCGTTGCCGATGCGTTAGTTGCTTATGGAATCTTAAACTAAGCATTAGCCTATAATATCTATTGGCTATGTTTCGTAGCATCTACTGAATATACATAGTCAGCAGAGGCTACAATTTTCTTAAAAGACGGCGTCTATCTTAAAAGGTAGACGCAGTCTCTTTTTGTCCAAAACAAATACTTTTAGCAATCTTTAAAAGATATTAATTGAGGTATTTCGTTTCGTAAGTAACTAATTTAACGCTATTTTTTACATTTTTTACCCAGCGTTACATTAATACGATTTTAAAGACAGATCATAAATAACTATTATCAACCCTTTTGGCTAACATGGGATTCATTTATTAACTTGGGTCGATTTATGTCCCTGATGTATATGCCTAAGGATAAGTCATGACAACCAGTAGGGAAGTCCATACTGCAGCAAGTTCGCTCGCTACCAGTTCGCTTTCTATAAGCAAAGATACGCTAAAACAATATTTTTCTAGTAACAGTATTCCTAGCAACAATGAGGTCGATATTATTTTATCAAGAGATAGCGTACTGAAGATTGGTATAAAAGATAAAAGTATCTTGAAAATTAATGATGCCTTAAGAGTTAGCCGCAGTCAGAATGGCTATTCTAACGAAAATTTTAAAGAAATTAATGACCATGTTGCTAACTTCAATAGTTCTAATACGTCCATACGTTTAAGCTTTCAGCTAATGACCCGCGCTGAGCCTGCTGAGATGGTGATAGCGACTATCCGCTCATTGCTGGCGATTAAAGCGGCTGACGATGAGATATTAATTGTTGATAACAACCATACTGAGACCGCACTCTACGAGCCGTTGGCAGATTTTTGTGCTGAATTAGATACACGGCTAAATGTACACTTTTATCATATCGATGCGGTGGCAGGCTTTAAAGCAGGGGCCCTAAATCTAGCACTAGGGCTTATGAACCCCAATGCTACGCATGTGGTGGTGGTTGATAGTGATTATCAGGCATTGCCGCAGGCAAGAAGCTCTATCGCTACTGCTATTGATAATTACCCCAATCATGCATTATTACAGTTTCCGCAGTTTTACCGTGATGCTGGCCGAGTCGATGTCCATAGTGAGTTGAATCATTATTTTAATTATCATTTATACCGGCCCTTTAATCGCCACCGTGCGTTATCGACAGGGACCTATGCAATTATTCGCCGTAGCGCATTGCTAGACTTAGGCGGTTGGTCGGGCGCTTCTCTGACAGAGGACGCGCAGATGGGGGTGTTGATGCATCAGCACGGTTTGCGCAGCCAGTTTATTCCTGAGGTAATCGCTACTGGCTTGTTGCCTACTACCGTCGGTGATTTGATGAGTCAGCGTCGGCGCTGGATTTATGGCAATATGCAAGTACTCAATAGCTATTTTTCTATAACCTCGCGCCTTTCTACAGATACGTGCCTGTCACCAAATAGGTCCATAACAAACGCTCTTGGTGAGCGCTTAGCTTATATACGGGCTCATTTATCGCAGCTTAGTGCTTGGGTAAACTTTACCGGTATTTTTATCCTACTGCATATGTGTACCTTACTAATCATCGGTAGTGCGCTGCTGATAAATGCAAGTATCAATCTACCCTTACTACTAACGCCTTTGTATGCGGTGTATATCAGTTACAGCGTATTTTTGGCAAGACGCTTATGGGCGTACTGTCATGACTGCGCACCGCTTAATCAGCAGGTCAGCAGCAGCAGCAGTGAGGCCCGCAATCAGGCTTCTAGTGTTAGAGATTCTGGTAAGAGTAGTGCGAGCTTTAGCAATAAGCTACGCGCGTGGGCTTTGCACCTTAATTTTTGGGAGCTTGGGGCGTTGTCATGGTTACCGGTGTTGTGGGGACGTGATAAGCCCTTTATTTGTACACCCAAACAACAATACATGCGCACGCGGCGCACGGCATGGATGGCTAATATAGTCGCGTTACCTAAGCTGCTATTGATACTCAATATGATAACGGCGGTCATCGTGTCGCCCTTATCGCGGCTCTATTCTCCAATACTGTTTTTCTGTGCTATCACTGTCTGTCTGCTAAAGTTATGGGCCGCAAAAGTCATGTTTGCCAATTATAATTATGGAGAGGTAGCAACGAGCACTTCTTTACCATTAGCTAAATCAGTTTCCAATATCAGGTTGGTAGCCAACCCTCAGTTAACTAAAATTAAATTAAGTAAGACTAAACCAATTGAAATCAAAAATTTTAAACCAAAAAGCAAACCTGTAATCACTTTGTTTAAAGACGATAACGCTGTTAATCATTAGTTTTTATAGCTCTAATTTTTATAACTTTATTTTTTTTAGTACTATCTTATTATTGTCTTATTCCTCTTTTATTACTGGCTCATTTATCTTGGATATTTCATGACATCTACCTCTGCAGCTAATATATCAAATACGACCAATTGTCATATTATTCGTAATGATAAAGGTGTCAAATCGACGCACCCATCAATAACCCCTGTATTACGCATTGCGATTATCGCGCACTCTCTCTATCCCATCGCTGAGCCGTATGCGGGTGGGCTGGAAATGATCACTCAGTTGCTCTGTGATGAGCTGGTCGCCCAAGGTCATGAGGTATTACTTTACGCACATTCGGACAGTCAAACGCAGGCCACGCTAATCCCGTTACTCACGCGTGCGCAGTTTGAGGTGATGGTATATGACAATGAGCATGACTCAGTAGGGATGAGCCGTGAGGAGCTGTATCAATATTTAGTTTATCAGCATGCGATGCACGATATTATCACTCGTGATGAGCGTGGTGAGATTGACGTGGTACACAATCACAGCTTACATCATATCCCGATGATGCTAGGTCAAGCGTTTGGGTCACGGTTTTTTACCACTTTTCATACGCCGATTTTTCCGCAGCTGCGTTTGGCGCTGTTGATTTTACGGCAAGGAACACAAACTCAGTTTACGGCGATTAGTGGTCATCAGCAGCAATTGTTCGCCGAATTTGTACCGTCGCATGTGGTTTATAACGGGATTGATGTGCACTCATTTACCGCGAATGTTCAACCTATCAAAGATGAGTTTTACTTTTGGTATGGACGTATTTGCCCCGAAAAAGGCACGCATTTAGCGATGGAGTATTGCCAAGCGGCTGGTAAGCGTTTGGTGATTGCCGGACCTAAAAGCAATGAGGATTACTTTACTCAATATGTTGCTCCGTTATTGGCAGAAGACGGCAAGGTTAATAAGGAGAATGGCACGCTACCGCTGTTTGACTATGTGGGGCATTTAAGCAAAGCCGAAATTAATGATTACCTAGGTAATGTAACCGCACTATTATTTACTAGCACTTGGGACGAGCCTTATGGGTTAACGCTCGCTGAGAGCTTGGCTTGCGGGACACCCGTGATTGGCTTTGATGTGGGTGCTAGCGCTGAGATTATCACGCCAGACAGCGGAATTATCGTAGCTAAAATGGACAAAGAAGCATTTGTACAAGCTTTTGCTGATATTAACGATATTTCACGGCAAGCATGTCGCAATCGCGCCGAGCAGTTTTGTTCAGTGGCGGCGATGGTAGACGGGTATGTGCAATTATATAAACAAGCCCTAAAAGACAAACCTTTTGACCAAAACCAAGCAGCTGATAATAAACACCCCGACCTTTTTAATAAACCGGATATACCAATCAACCTTGATGAAACGCTTTCTCGTACTTTACATGCGGTGAGCAAAGCTCAGTCGGCTGCTATAAAAAACAGCGAAATAAAAGCATCTGTTTTTTAGGGGATTAATATTATGCGTATTGGCTATTATGCCCATCATCATGGCTCAGGTCACTGCCGACAAGCGGACAAACTAGCGGCGCTATTACCGCTGGAGTTACAGCAACAGTTGACCGTATTTACCAGTCTATCTGCTGATGCTTATCGGTTTGTCACCATAACTGAGGCACAAATTGTTCGTCTTAGTGCGGAAGACGAGCGACCAGACAATGTGCTGGCAGGTCGTGCAGGGCAGTATTGGCAGCCGAGTAGCTTGCATTATTCTCCCGTTGGTAATACCAATATCCAAACACGCAGCTGGCAAATCTTAGACACTATCAGACAGCGTCAGATTGATCTCATGATTATTGATGTTAGTGTCGAGGTTGCAATGCTATGCCGCGTCGCTAGCGTGCCTTATTTATATGTCAGACTGGCCGGTATTCGTGATGATACGCCACACGTTAATGCCTTTACTGGTGCACTGGGGTTGCTCGCGCCTTATCCGTCAGTATTGGAAGCTTTAATGACCCCAGATTGGGTGCGCCAAAAAACGTTGTATCTTGATTTTTTAGCCGCTACCAATAGTGAGCCATTGACCTATGAAGCCTTTGTCCAAAGGCTAACGAGCTTAATCATTGAAACTGCTAGACCCATCGATGCTGCTGTTGTTAATCGTTTACTTGCAACAGATAACGCGACCACGCAAATAAGTTTAGATAAACGACAATCAACGATAATTACCGTGATTAAAGGCTATGGCGGTCATGAGGCTATCGATGCAAAATTGCCCGAACTGCGCCGTGCATTGCCAGAGGCCTTTATCATATCGCTTGGCCCTATTAATGATGACCTGCGTAATTTTGTCGATATTGCTGCCCATGTTGATGATGTCACGCCATTTATTGCTCATAGTAATTGGCTACTGATGGCTTGCGGTCTTAACGGTATTGCCCAAGCGTATCCCTATGCGACGCTGCTAGTAGTACTGCCAGATAATCGCCCGCATCAAGAGCAAGAGGTCATGGCAGAAGCTTTGATCGCTCATGGACGAGCATTAAGCTGGGAGCAGTTTATGGGTCAGATAGTGGAAGGAAAGATTCAGGATATACCATTAGCGTACGAGAACCATGAGGACAATAATAAGAAAAATAAATGTGATCACATCTCTCATTCGCCAGCTCAAACCTTTATGAACAGCATCATCACTTATTCATCGACCAAATTATGGTTTGAGGAATGGCTACTACCACAGCTGGGATTAAGCCCCGATATTTAGCATCTTTTCCAACAATAAGAAATATAAAAGAGGTCAACATGACTTTAACTAATGTAGCTAAAACTACCACCCTTCTTCCTATTAGTGTAATTACTAGCTGCTACGGACGTAATCGTCATCTTTATAATTTGCTCAGCAGTCTGGCACAAGGGAGCGTTAGACCTGCTGAAGTTATTGTCGTCAATGATGATGCTGACCCTAAGCGGCTGGCTCAATTTCCTTTAAATATTGTACAAATACCAACCACTATTCAAACATCATTAGACAGTGCTTCCAAGATATCGGAGAATGAAGCGATTAAGACTGGATTTGATATCGGTCGTAATCGTAATAGTGGGGCTGCCCATGCCACACATGACACGCTCATATTCTTAGATGTCGACTGTATCGTTGCGCCAACCTTTATTGAGCAGTTAAACGCTAGACTGCAAACGTACCCTGATGCGTTACTGATGGGACAGCCGCGTTATCTTATTCGTCCTTTAACGGACGCCGAAGGTTCGCAGCTACAACAAGGTATGTTATCGAGTTCGTTTTTAGATAAGCTGTCCGTCTATAATCCCTATCGCTATAATTTTGAGTCGGTTATTGAGGACGGAGTAGCTGAGAAAAATACGCAAACGCTCATTGAGCAAACCCAAGATTATGGCGCATTTTGGAGCTTATGCTTCGCCATTTCGCGGACACAATTTGAGCAGATTGGCGACTTCGATACTGATTATATCGGCTATGGCGCTGAAGATACCGATTTTGCCTTTACAGCGCGTTCGCTCAGTATTGATTTTTACTTAACGGCCGATGTGATTTATCACCAGCAGCATAGTGTTTATCGACCGCCGCTCAATCATTTGGACAGCATTGTCATCAATGCCAATCGATTTTATGATAAGTGGCAACATTGGCCAATGGCTGGGTGGCTTATGGCGTTTGCAGGTATGGCGCTGATTCATTGGCAGGCTGAACAGACAGCTCCGATTAGCATTATTCGTCAGCCAAGTGCGGTTGAAATTGAAGCAGCGCATTGCCCCGATGCGCCTTATGTTTAGCTGTCTTATGCTTTAATATTTTTACTGGTCAACCCTGTGTTTATATCCAGTAACTGTTTTCTTTTTCTTCACTCTAGTCTTCAATACTGGCGAATAATGTCTACGCCATAGGGTGATTTTGCCATCTCTTGACGTTCAAACTTCCAATTGTGTCCCTGCCAAAAATGCTCAGTTTTATCCTCATCATTAAAGCCAATCATCACTATCTGTAGCGGTATTGTAGAATTTTGCAGCTGTTGCGCATGCATACGTGCTGCTAGTAGCAGTCGATATAACAAAAACCCTGACGACGGCGCAGATGAATGAATATCGGAAAAGTGAGGATAATCAGCGACTACCGGATGTTGTTCTGCGAGCACGCGACAATGCTCATCACTATTCAATAAATGTTTTAACGCCTCTGGAATAATTAATATTCGCTTTGCAGTCACTGGATCGTCATGCGGACTTGGATCTTCATTGGGCAATGGAAACTGATAGTGGACATTACTAAATAGTAGCCCAAGTGGGGCGTGCTTAGCCATCTCGTTAATAGCGGTCACCTTATTACTTCTAGGCGGTAAGCCAAAATGCAGCTTGCTATCGCCCATTTGGCGAAAAAATAACAGTTTGGGCAGAACACGCGCCAGTGGATGACTGACAAAAAAATCAGCATGAATAAAATCATTAAACAACACCAACATATCTGTCGGTTGCAGCAAGACCTCAAGACTCGATGTATCTATAGAAGGGTTATTGGCAATTAACACCAACCGTTTGCTTTGTAACAGTTGCTGTTGAATGACATAAGGTAAGCTTAAAAAGGCGATGGCTGACTCAGTATCAGAGTCAGTATCAACATTAATGTCAAAATTTAAATCAGGCAAAGAGTGATAGGCATCATCGTACGGCGAGTCTATTAAGAGGGACTTATTGAGCATAAGGGGGTGAATGACCTAAGTGAGATTAAAGAGTAATACCATCAAAAAATGGACAGATATTATACCGTAAATTGACTGTAATATCATCTCTAAAGGCATGATATTCATAGTAAAAAAGGTAAAAGGTAAAAGGTAAAAGGTAAAAGGTAAAAGGTAAAAGGTAAAAGGTAAAAGGTAGAGGATGTCTTACAATAGACAAATGCTGTACTCAATGGTAAGAACAAAGACCAAACAGGAGGACAGTATCAGCAGTAAAGCTATCAAAGTAGAGTAACCTAAAGGTTTGAGTATAGAATATAACATTAGTAAAATTCATCTTATATCAAGTAAATTGATTTTTATTCATCTTAACAATCAGCTATGATTACTCCATCAAAACTATTCATCCCAATTCCTAAATCTTGAATATTTTATTTCAAATATAAGTATGGAGCATTACATGACTACTGCAATCCCAAAAGCCATTCCGAAAAATACGGTTCCTAGCCATATCCTAGGCTATCCGCGTATCGGTGACAAACGCCAAACCAAATTTGCGTTAGAGCATTACTGGAAAGGTAAAAAAGACAAGGCCGCCACTCAAGCCGCTTTGCTAGAAGTTTTTACCACTAATATCCAAGACCAAATCGATGCGGGTCTTGACATTATAACTACCGGCGACTTTGCCCATTATGATTTAGTATTAAGCCAAGCCGTTGCCTTTGGTGTGCAGCCACCCCGTTTTTCTGGTGCCGAAACCTTAGATACCTTTGATCGTCAGTTCTACTTTGCTCGTGGCCGTGACCATACGGGTCAGTATGAAGATAATGCAGCTTGGCAAATGACTAAATGGTTCGATACGAACTATCATTATTTAGTACCTGAATTAGAAGCCGACGAAGACTTTAACAATACTGATTTTACCCAAGTATTTAAACAAGTTGCTGATGCTAAAGCTATCATTGAAAAAAGTGGCAAAACGGATAAAAAGCTAAAAGTCGTATTAGTCGGTCCAGTAAGCTTTTTGTATTTAGCCACATCAAAAGCGGAAGATAAGCTGGAGCATTTGGATAAATTACTGCCCGTTTATGCTGATTTGCTAAACCAACTAGGCGAGCAAGGTGTTGATTGGGTACAGATGGATGAGCCTATCTTGTCATTAGATCTAGATGGCCGCTGGCAACAAGCGTTTGAGCGTGCTTATAATGGCCTGCAACAAACACCGCCTAAGCTTATCGTCGCCAACTACTTTGATACGCTAGGCAATAATTGTCATATCGCTTGCAACTTACCGGTTAGCGGCATTCATATCGACATTACTCGTTCAAGTCAGCCTAAACAGTATGTGACGCAAGTGATTGATCATCTGCCAAGTCATAAACTGCTGTCTATCGGCGTCGTCGACGGTCGCAGTGTCTGGACAACGGACCAAGCTCGCGTAGAAGAAATCTTAACAGAGGCCAATGAGCGTTTAAACACTTATCACAATCAGCCAAAGTCGGACAATGGCCAGGACAATCAACGTTTATGGGTGGGTACTGGTTCGTCATTACTACATTTACCCGTCGATTTGACCTCAGAAGACGTGCCTGAGAAATTGAAGGGTAAACTGGCCTTTGCCAAGCAAAAACTAAGCGAAGTGGTCATTTGTGCCAAATTAGCAACGGGTGAGCTAGTAGCCGATGTCACCGCCACGGATATTCGTTTGTTGCCAACTCAGTCAGATGCCCAAGTCCGTGATGGTGTGTTTAGCGACCGTTATGCTAAGCAAGAAGCCAAGCTTAATTTGCCATTATTACCGACCACTACGATTGGTTCCTTCCCGCAAACCGCCGAGATTCGTAAAGCTCGCCGCCAATGGAACAATGGTGAGTTGAGCAATAGCGATTATCAAGACGCCATGAAAGCTGAGATTCGTCAGTGTGTGACCGATCAAGAAGAGTTAGGTTTGGACGTATTGGTTCACGGTGAAGCAGAACGTACGGATATGGTTGAATATTTTGCTCAGTATTTAGATGGTTTTTGGTTGGCTAAAAATGGTTGGGTACAAAGCTACGGCACGCGCTGTGTTCGTCCACCAATTGTGGTAGGTGACATCAGCCGTCCAAAAGCCATGACCGTTGATTGGATCAGCTACGCGCAAAGCTTAACTAAGAAGCCAATGAAAGGCATGCTAACTGGGCCAGTGACGATTTTGAATTGGTCGTTTGCACCAAGCGATGCAGCCACGCGAGATATTCTGCGCTTACAAATTGCCGAAGCGATTAATCAAGAAGTGAGCGATTTACAAGACGCTGGCATTGGTATTATTCAAATCGATGAGCCTGCATTCCGTGAAGGTCTACCACTTAAGCAGGCTGAACATGCGAGCTACTGGAAGCAAGCGGTTGATAGCTTTAAGCATTCTGCTAGCAGCGCGCAGCCTGAAACTCAGATTCATACCCACATGTGTTATTCAAGCTTCCACGATTGCTTGCATCATATCTCGAATATGGATGCTGATGTCATCACGATTGAAACGGCACGCTCAGGCTTGCAACTGCTAGATGCCTTTAAAGTAGATGACAATGCTGACGGTGCTAACGGAGGCAATCAGGGTGGCTATCAAAACGCGATTGGCCCAGGTGTCTATGACATTCATAGCCCGCGCGCCCCTGATAGTGATGCTATGCAGATCGTGATTGATGAAGCGCAAAAGTACATTCCAATTGAGCGCTTATGGATTAACCCAGATTGTGGTCTAAAAACACGTAATTGGGAAGAAGTACGCCAACAGCTGCGTAACATGGTCGAGATGACTCATATCGTCCGTAAAAAATACGTTGCATAAATTACCGACAACGCCATAAGTCGATAGTTTTATAAATAAAGAAAGCCCCAATCATGACAGTCATGGTTGGGGCTTTCTTTATTTAACGCTTTCTTACTGCTTTTAATAAACGAGCACTTTTAGAAGCCATGTTGGTTAAGAAGCTATGTTAAGCCTATAAAGACTTGCGCCACTGACCTTGATGCATAATACCAGTAATAGGATTCAGCCCAATCTGATAGCATAAGTCAGCAGGACGGGTGATATCCCAAAGCGCTAAATCGGCATCACAGCCTACTTCTATCCGGCCTTTTTTAGACAACCCTAACGCTCTTGCCGCATTAATCGTGGCTCCTGCTAATACTTCTTCAGGTGTTAAATAAAAGAGCGTACAGCCCATATTCATTGCGAGTAATAGCGAGGTCAGCGGTGACGTACCGGGATTACAGTCGGTTGAAATAGCGATAGCAACTTGATGCTTACGCAGTGCTGCGATCGGTGGTAGCTTAGTATCGCGCAAAGTATAAAAGGCACCCGGTAATAGCACTGCAACGGTATTACTAGTAGCCATCTGCTCAATATCAGACTCTGATAAATGCTCTAAGTGATCGCTTGATAGGCCTTGATACTCGGCAACTAAAGCGCTGCCGCCTATGTTAGACAGCTGCTCTGAATGGAGTTTCACAGGCAAATCTAATGAGCGTGCCACTTCAAAGACGCGTCTGATTTGCTCTGCGCTAAAGGCAATATTTTCACAAAATCCATCAACCGCATCGACCAAACCTTCTTGATGCAAAACTGGCAGCCACTGGCAAACTTGCTCAATATAGTCGTCCGCTCGGTCTTTATACTCAGGTGGTAGGGCATGAGCGGCTAAATAGGTCGTGCTGATATGGATGTCGTATTTGTCACCCAGCTGACGCGCAACGGTGAGCATTTTGCGCTCAGTATCTAAGTCCAGACCATAACCAGACTTAATTTCGATACTAGTCACGCCTTCCTTTATGAGCGCTAGAAGACGTTTTTCACTTTGGGCAAATAGCTCCTCTTGACTGGCTGTGCGAGTCGCACTAACGGTCGCGACAATACCGCCACCTTGTGCTGCAATGTCTTGATAACTGGCGCCGTGTAGACGCGCCTCAAATTCATTGCTGCGATTACCCGCATAGACCAAATGGGTATGACAGTCGATTAAACCTGGCGTTACCCAGCCGTCGTTCACATCTTTGATTTGTTCTGCTTGGTAATGAGAAAGGTGCGGCGTCATCTGTTCGTTCGAGCCAATCCACGCAATCTTGCCAGCTTTTATACCGATAGCCGCGTTTTCTAATTGCCCGTAAGGTGCGTGGTGTGCCGATGTTGAGTTATCATTTTCTTTACTGTTGCTATGAATATCAAAACCATAGTGCGCTGAAAAGGTGGCAAGATTGGCATTGATAATAATACGGTCGAACGATGTCATGGTTGCGGCATCGATAGGTTTTTGTGAGATAGAATGAGTCATATTATGCTCCTGCTAGGGGTTAATTGTTTGTATCTAATAGTCGGTTCACTTTAAAACAGATACAGTGTGGCTGATAGAAATTTTTGCAGCCTCTGTCACGCTGGCGAACAGCACGCCAGAAAATTTTTATCAGCCACGCGGATTCATATTCATATCTGTCTTATTTCGTATCGACTATGACTATATAGGTATCTATTTTATTTCGTATCGACTACAGCCAATCTATATGCCAGTTATAAGGTTAATAAGTGCTGTTCTATAATGATAGCTAAAAGTCGAGCAGCCACTTTACAGCTGCGTTGATCACTATCATAGGTCGGGTTGATTTCAGCGATATCCGCCATTTTTACTTTGCCGGATGCCATGATAGTTTTGACAGCCCGCTCAACGAAGCTCAGCTCGATACCGTAGGCAGCTGGGGCACTGACTCCAGGTACCACGCTCGAGGGAAAGCAGTCCATATCAATCGTTAAATAAATCACATCAACTTGATTGATAAACGCTTCAATCTGAGAGGCAAGTGTTTCCCACACTTGATAATAACAGTCCTCATCACTGATAACGCTCACACCCAAACTGTCGGCTCGATCAAATAGCGCTGCTGTGTTGGAGAAGCGGCTAACCCCAATACAGCAATAGTGAAAAGGCTGCTGATATTCAGTAAGGTGTTCTGCGATTTGGCGAAAAGGGGTGCCCGAAGTGGCCACATCGGATTGACGAATATCAAGATGAGCGTCGAAGTTAATGATGCCAATAACGGGGATAGTAGGTATAGCGCTCGCGTCATTGTTTTCACTATTATCATGAGCTTGCTGAAGCGCTTGCCATAATCCTAAAAAGCTACCATAAGCCATTGCATGACCGCCGCCAAGACCAATAGGCAGACCACCTTGTTGAATAACGTTACTGACAACATCGGCATATTGCTCTTGGGCTTGCTCAAGCAGTTGCTTGGCAAAACTATCGTTATCATGACAATGAATATCGCCGGCATCGCCTAACAAAGTCTGTAGCTCATCATCAAAACGTTGCTGCAGTTCAGCGATAACGGGCAGCTTAGCAAACGCGCTACGAATCAGTGGCGGTGCGGTTCTGGCGCCAACGCGTCCTTGATTGCGCCTAACGCCTTGGTCGCAGGCAAAGCCAACCAGCCCGATACGCTGCTGCTCATAAGGCTGTGCCAGCTGATACCAATAGCAGGCGCGCTCGCTTTCAAATGGCTCTGCGCGTCCTATCCATCGTGTCATATCAGCAGCAGTTTGGCTAATGGCGGTTATAGTCATCGCTGATCTCCTTTAAAATGAATTTGAAGCTGTCTACTTATTTAGAAGAAACCTTTGTTTGAAAAGAACCTTTCTCTAAAAAAACCTTATTTAGAAAGGTACCAGTCCCCGCGCAGATCTTGCCAATATGGTGTTAGCGCACGATTTAATATCAATTGTTTGGCCGCTTCGATGTCAGGTGCAAGGTAGCGATCTTTATCATAAAAAGTCACTTGCTCACGTAAAACCTGATGAGCTGTCGTCAATGGCTCTGAGGTATCAAGCCCGCGATGAAAATCAATACCTTGGCCAGCTGCTAATAGCTCAATACCGATAATGGTCGCGGTATTTTGTGCCATCTCGTATAAACGGCGCGCGCAATAAGTGGCCATCGACACATGATCTTCCTGATTGGCAGAAGTAGGGATGCTATCGACACTGCCCGGATGGGCGATGGACTTATTCTCAGAGGCTAATGCTGCTGCGGTTACGTGTGCAATCATAAAGCCGGAGTTCAAGCCAGCATTATCAACCAAGAACGGCGGTAGACCTGATAAGGTTGCATCAATTAATAACGCGACGCGGCGCTCAGACATCGCACCAATTTCAGCAATCGCCAAGGCTAATATATCAGCGGCAAACGCGACAGGCTCAGCATGAAAGTTACCGCCTGAAATCGCAACTGGACCATCGTCGTTGGTAAAAATTAGCGGATTATCGGTTACGGCATTGGCTTCGATTAATAAGGTTTGTCCTGCCTGATTGATGATATCCAGACAAGCACCCATCACCTGCGGCTGGCAACGTAAGCAGTAAGGGTCTTGGACTCTATCATCTTGTTCGCCATCATGTGAGGCGCGAATAGCACTGCCTTTAATCAACTGACGATGTGCTTTGGCAATTTGAATTTGTCCATGATGACCACGTACTTCATGAATGCGCGCATCGAATGGCGCATCTGAGCCTTTGGCTGCATCGATAGACATTGAACCAACGATAGTTGCCGATTCTAATAAATCACGTGCTAAGAAATAACCCCGTAGCGCAAGAGCGGTTGAGACTTGAGTACCATTAATTAAGGCTAGGCCTTCTTTGGCAGCAAGGGTAATTGGCTCAAGGCCATGCTGTGCTAAAGCGTCAGCGGCTGGCATGCGTTGACCATCGACATAGACGTCTCCTTCGCCCATCAGCGCGAGCGTCATATGAGACAGAGGTGCTAAATCACCGGACGCACCGACTGAACCTTTAACAGGAATATGCGGGGTAATTTGATTGTTAATTAAAGCCAATAAACCATCGACTACTGCGCGGCGTACTCCAGAAACGCCTTGTGCTAGGCTAGCAACCTTCATGACCATAATCAGCCGAACCACGCCGTCTGGTAAGGGTTCACCAGTGCCAACAGAGTGCGACACAATTAGATTGCGCTGTAGCAACTCAAGTTGATCATCGTTAATTCGGGTCTTTGCCAATAAGCCAAAACCGGTATTAATACCGTAGGCACTTTTATCACGAGCAATGATGGTTCGTACATCTTCGTGCGAGGCATCTATCGCATCGTACGCGCTATCGGGTAGCGAGAAGGTAACGGGCTGGTCATAAATATCGCGTAACATTTCAAAGCTTAATTGGCGCGGGTTTAGAATTAGGTTTTTTATAGTGGTCATAACAGTGTTCCTGTTTATATTAGTTATATAATTCGTTTTATTTGTCTTATAAAAAATTGTTGAGTGAAGAGTAGCTAGGCAATCCAACTAAAATACAAGGCTAAATGTCCAAACGCTGCGGCCAATAAAATACTAAGCACCACCCGTTGAAACCAAATAACGACCATTTTGCCTACTGACAATGGAATTTCGGTTGCCAGCACACAAGGAATCATTGCTGAAAAGAACAGTATGCTGCTAATTGATATGACGCCTGCGACATAGCGGGTCAAAATCTCAGCATCACTTAGCAATAATGCAGGCAAGAACATCTCAGCGAGGCCTGCTGACATTCCTTTGGCAGCCACTAACGGGTCTGGCAATCCACCTAACCACGTAAACGGATAAAGTAATAAACCTAGCACGTCAAATACAGGCGTATATTTAGCTAATAACAAACCCGTTAAGCCGACAGCAATGATAGAAGGGACAATGGCAGCGGCCATAATAATGCCGTCTCTAAAATTAGACCATAAAATATGTTTGAAATCAGTCGCGCGGCGTGAGGTAGCAAGCCCTAAATCTAACGCGGCTGCCAGACGAGTGCCTTTTTTATAAGTTAAGTCTGGACGCTCTACTTCATTATCAGCCCGACTGATGGGTGGAATACGGGCAGTAATAGCGGTGACAATGAAGGTAATCACGAGTATCGACCAAAAGAATACATTCCAAAACTCCATCAGTCCCAGCGTTTTGGCGACAATAACCATAAATGCCGCTGATACCGTAGAAAATCCGGTCGCAATAATAATGGCTTCACGAGCCGAGTACTGTTTCTGTAGATAAACGCGATTAGTAATTAATAGACCAATAGAATAACTACCGACAAAAGAAGCAACAGCATCAATGGCTGATGCACCCGGAGTTTTCCAAATGGGCTTCATGATAGGTTGCATTAGTACGCCAACCATCTCTAGCAAGCCAAAGCCAACCAAAAACGCTAAGATTAACGCGCCAATAGGTACAATCATACCAACCGGAAGTGCCAGTTTTTCGAATAGAAACGGCAGCATGTCCTTTTCCATCATAAAGTCAGGTGCAGCACCGGTGACATACATGACCGCAAGTACCAAACCAATAACCTTAAATACGGTCAATATCGTATTGGTAATATCTTTACGCCACAAGCCATCATAAAAAGGCTTACCCACCCCATAGATCATAAGAAAAAATAGTAGTGTCACCGCTAGAGTATGCTGCTGATTAACTAAATAAGTCGCACCGTGATCAAATAAGATAGTGCTTTTTTCACCGATAGTAAACGGCACAAAGAACATCACCAAACCGATGGCACTAAATACGATCAGCTGTAATATTGCGATAGGTGTTGATAGCAGCTTTTCAGGTGGCGTCATATCGGGCGTAGTGTTGGCAGCTTGCTCAGCCATATTATCCTCCTTGATAAAATGTTGTTTATACTCTTATAAGTAAAAATTACTTGATCATAGGAAGGTTTAGGCCGTAATCCTTAGCCGTTTTGATCGCTAGCTCATAGCCAGCATCTGCATGACGCATCACCCCTGAACCGCAATCATTAACCAGTACTCGAGCTAAGCGTTTGGCTGCTGCATCCGTACCATCAGCGACGATAACCATACCAGAATGCTGTGAGTAGCCCATGCCAACGCCGCCGCCATGATGTAATGATACCCACGTTGCGCCGCCTGCGACATTGAGCATACCGTTTAATAATGCCCAATCAGATACTGCATCTGAGCCATCTTTCATGCTTTCTGTTTCGCGGTTAGGGCTGGCAACTGAACCCGTATCTAAGTGATCGCGACCGATGACGATAGGGCCTTTTAGCTCGCCGCTTTTGACCATCTCATTGAAGGCAAGTCCTGCTTTATCACGCTCACCCAAACCTAACCAGCAAATACGTGCAGGTAATCCTTGAAACTGAATATGCTCTTTTGCCATATCAAGCCAGCGATGGATATGGGTATTTTCAGGAAATAGCTCTTTGATTTTTTGATCGGTTTTATAGATATCTTCTGGATCACCTGATAGCGCGACCCAGCGAAACGGACCTTTACCTTGGCAAAATAGCGGGCGAATATAAGCAGGTACAAAGCCTGGGAAGTTAAAGGCATCTTTAACCCCTTCATCGAACGCGACTTGGCGAATATTATTGCCATAGTCGGTCGCTGGGATATCCATAGCTTGCAAGTCTAAAATCGCTTCTACATGTACGGCACAAGACTCAGCAGCAGCCTTAGTCAATGCCGCATGTTGATTGTGATCTTCTTGCGCCGCTTTCCACTCATCAACGGTCCAACCACTAGGGATGTAGCCGTTGATAAGGTCATGAGCTGAGGTTTGGTCAGTGACTAAGTCCGGTTTCATACCACCTGCATTCGCCCTTTTGACCATTTCGGGCAAAATATCCGCAGCATTGCCAAGGAGGGCAATAGAGACCGCTTCACCAGCATCGGTATGTTGTTTGATGAGCTCATAAGCATGATTTAAGTCATCTGCTTGCTTATCGACGTAGCCGGTACGAAGACGAAAATCGATGCTGGATTGTTGGCACTCAATATTCAGAGACGTTGCACCCGCAAAAGTCGCTGCTAGTGGCTGTGCACCGCCCATGCCACCAAGACCAGCGGTCAAAATCCAACGTCCTGCCCAGCTGCCATCATAATGCTGACGACCTGCTTCGACAAAAGTTTCATAGGTTCCTTGGACGATGCCTTGGGTGCCGATATAAATCCAGCTACCGGCGGTCATTTGGCCATACATCATCAAGTCTTTGCGATCAAGCTCGTTAAAATGCGCCCAAGTTGCCCAGCGCGGCACGAGGTTAGAGTTAGCGATTAATACGCGCGGTGCATTTTCGTGAGTCTGAAAAACACCCACTGGTTTACCCGATTGGACCAATAGCGTCTCGTCATCTTCTAAGACTTTTAACGACTCTAGAATCTGATCATAGCTTTCCCAGTTACGCGCCGCGCGACCAATACCACCGTAAACTACCAAGCTTTTAGGATTTTCGGCCACATCAGGATGCAGATTGTTTTGTAGCATGCGATAAGGTGCTTCTGTCAGCCAGCTTTTGCAATGTAAGGTACTGCCAGTAGGGGCGGCAATAATACGGGTCTCATCACGGCGCGTAAATTCACTACGTTGATTCATGTTATTACTATTGGTCGTTCCATTACTAGTAGCCATCGTCATTCCTTGTGATCGTCTATTCATGCCAAAAAAGGCGATTGATATAAAGTATTTAAGACAGTTGTCTAAATTATTGTCTAACAAGTAAGGGGTGGTTAATAACGCCGTAAGCCTGTTAGTATCATTCATAATTTGTATATACAAATTATCAGAGACTGTTTTATCTTGCAAGTTGTTTCTAGCAAATGATTCAATTATTTGCAATATGGCTTTAATCGAACTATGAATAGCAGCATGATTTTGACGATGCCGTGATATTATGGCGCTACTTTCACTGGTAGAACTGACGGTTAAAAACAGATATGACAAAGACAGTTCCTGCGTATCAACGCATCAAAAATGCAATTTTAGAGAAAATTCATCGCGGCAAGTGGCAAGCAGGCGAGGCTATCTCTACAGAAATGGCATTAGCTGAGGAGTTTGGGGTTTCGCGAATGACTGTAAATCGTGCTTTAAAAGAGCTAAGCGAGGAGCGGGTATTGGAGCGCCGGCAAGGGTCAGGAACTTTCGTCGCGCAGCAGCAGTTTAATCATACTTTCGTTGAAGTACGTAACATTGCCCAAGACTTAAAGTCTGCCAATCGTGATTATCAAGCGCAAGTGGTGAGTAAACGCAGTATTACAGCGGCCATGCTTGATGAATATCTGTGCCGTAAGTTTGATATTGAGACGCCCGATATATTGCCTACCGAGCAAGCGGGTAACAAGGATTCATCTGACGATAATGCGCCTGTGTTGTACGAAGTAAAGATTATTCATTTTGCTGACGGTCAGCCGATTCAGTTTGAAGAGCGCTGGGTTGATGCGATAAAAGTCCCGAAGTTCATCGAACAAGACTTTAGTATCGTTAACACTAGCGATTATTTGATTGCGAAGATTCCACTGGAGCGGGGGAGTTATACTATCCGAGCATTGGCTGCACCGACAGAAATTGCCCATGCTTTACAGGTTGAGGCGCAGTCACCAACTTTAGTACTCAGTCGGCAGACTTATTCATCAGGTCAGGTATTGACCTTTGTCAAGATGTGGCATGCAGGAGATCGGTATCAATTCTCAGGTGAGCTATAATATTCTTACGCATGCTCACTGTTTTTGTACGTTCCTTCTAACCCAGTCGCGATATTATAGACACAGTTGGTTGCTTTTGATTGCTATGACCTTAAAATATTTGACCTTAAAAGGTGCTGTGCTGAAACGTACCGTGTCAAAAACAGCTCTAATATCAAATTTAGCATTGAAAAATAGGATGTTAATCCTCAAATCAGGCAGCCAAAAGCAAATTTAACCCCTTTAATAAAAGATAATAAATTTAAGTAAGTAAGACGCGTAGCTTATATTTTGATGTTGTATTTACGTATTGTATTTACATCTCGTAGCTATCAGTTTTTTCTGTTCGCACTATTGGTCCATCTGCATATACTCGAATTTCGCATACACTTGAATAAGGATATCTTATGAAACGTCGCGCCCTGTTAACCTTAGCTGTCAGCGCTCTTTTGCTTACGGCTTGTAGTCAGTCTAATACTGACGATGCCAATACTAATGCTAATGATACAGCAGCTGGTGGCTCAGACTTGCTCCAGCGTATCAATAATAACGGTACTATCAACGTCGGTACCGAAGGTACTTATCCACCGTTTACCTATCATGATGAGACGGGCAAGCTTACGGGCTATGATGTCGAAGTCACCCGTGCCGTTGCTGACAAATTAGGCGTTGAGGTAGAATTTAAAGAAACCCAGTGGGATGCCATGCTGGCAGGACTGGATTCAAAACGCTTTGATATGGTGGCCAATCAAGTTAGCTTAACTACGCCTGAACGTATGGCAAAGTACGATAAATCCACCGCCTACAGCTGGTCAGGTGCGGTTGTTTTAGCGCCGACTGACGACAATCGTTATGGCTCGTGGGAAGCGTTAAAAGGTCTGCGTACCGCTCAATCACTCAGCAGTAATTATGGTGAGCTGGCAGAGCGCTACGAAGCAGAAATTGTCCCTGTCGATGGCATGGCGCAAGCGGTGCAATTGGTCAAACAAGACCGCGCTGACTTTACGATGAATGACAACCTTGCAGTGTTGGATTATCTTAAAAAATTCCCAGACAGCAGTCTTGAGATTAAACTGGTCGCGCCAGCTAGTGAAAAGCGTGGTTCCGGTCTAGTACTTATTAAAGGCGATGATGCGGTAGTGGCAAAACTCGATGAAGCCATGGCAGCGCTGCAAGCCGATGGTACACTGACTAAGCTTAGCGATACCTTCTTTGGTGCTGATATAAGCCAACAAGACTAATGCTAGCGTCTATAACATCGATGTTAGCTGATTTCTTAGCATTATTGCCGTTTATGGGCCCTGATCGGGCTCATATTGTCATCACCTCGTTTTGGCCAATGCTCAAAGGCGGTATTTATTATTCAATACCGCTGGCATTGATCTCTTTTGCGATAGGGATGTGTATTGCTTTGAGCGTGGCGCTGATTCGTATCGTGCCGCGTGCTAGCTGGTGGCATGAGATTATTTATCGCCTTGCGCGCATTTATGTCTCTGCCATTCGCGGTACGCCGATGTTGGTGCAGCTGTTTATTATTTTCTATGGTTTGCCCAGTGTTGGTCTCAAACTTGATCCTTTCCCTTCAGCGATTATTGCCTTTTCGCTTAATATTGGTGCTTATGCGTCAGAGACCGTGCGCGCGTCTATCTTGTCCATTCCAAAAGGACAGTGGGAAGCTGGCTCGACAGTCGGCCTGACTTATCTACAAACCTTTCGACATGTCATTTTGCCGCAAGCGCTTAGGGTGTCGGTACCTCCGTTATCCAATACTTTTATTAGTTTGGTAAAAGACACGTCTTTAGCCTCATTAGTATTGGTCACTGAGCTATTTAAGCAGGCGCAAATTATCACCGCGCGTAACTATGAGTTTATGCTGGTCTATACTGAAGCTGCGGTTATCTATTGGGGTATTTGTTTGTTCCTAACCTTTATCCAAGGTAGACTTGAGACCAGACTTGATCGCTATGTTGCCAAATAAAGCATTTATCAGCCACACCGTATTACTACTAATACCTTCGCCATAGTTAAAATCAGCGCAACAATTAAGACACGCGTAACAGGAAATTTTATGATTCAAGTCAATAATATTCATAAAGCCTTTGGCAGCAATCAAGTGCTTAAAGGCATTGATTTGACCATTCATAAAGGTGAGGTGGTAGTGATACTTGGGCCATCGGGTTCAGGGAAAACAACCTTTCTGCGTTGTTTAAATGCGCTCGAAATTCCTGATCAAGGGGTTATTACCTTTGACGATGGCAGTTTAACGGTAGACTTCGCTACTAAGCCTAAGAAAAAAACCTTATTAGCATTACAACGTAAGTCGGGCATGGTCTTTCAGTCTTATAATTTATTTCCGCATAAGACCGCGCTTGAGAACTTAACCTTAGGGCCAATGGTGGTACAAGGTAAAAGTAAAGCAGAAGGTCGCAAGCAAGCATTGGCACTACTCGAAAAAGTGGGGTTGTCGGATAAAGCTGATCTATATCCTTTTCAGTTATCTGGCGGTCAGCAGCAGCGTATTGGCATAGCCCGCGCGCTCGCTATCGAGCCGTCATTGCTACTATTCGATGAGCCAACGTCTGCACTTGATCCAGAATTGGTTCAATACGTTTTAGCGACTATGAAGCAGCTGGCGTCTGAAGGCTGGACAATGGTGGTGGTTACCCATGAGATCAATTTTGCGCGGGATGTGGCGGATCATGTGGTACTCATTGAGGATGGGCACATCGTTGAAGAAGGCAGCGCTGAGCAGATGTTTGAGCTATCGACGCACCCGCGTACTCGAGAGTTTTTACAGCGTATTGAGCAATAAAATAGCACAAAGATGGAACAGTGGCCTACTTAGCAGTAGGCAATAACCTTACCTACTGGTAATCTAGACCGAAACTAAACAGCCAAGACCCGTATAGGTCTTGGCTGTTTAGTTTCGGCTCAAAAAATAACACTGCTGTCTTTTTATCATAACAGCTACGCTTTTTGCTGTTTTTTAAACCAGCGTGGTACGCGAGTGGCAGTGCCATTTAGCAACGCATTGCATAGGGCAGCAAGCAAAATCAACACCACACCTAGGTACTGAATCCAAGCCAATGATTGATTCAACAATACTATGGCGGGTGCTATGGCAGTCAAAGGCTCAAAAATGGTGAACACCGAAGCACGAGAGGCAGGCAGTTTCTCTAAAGCCTTCATATATAAGCCAAACGGTACTACCGTCCCAAGCAGTGACAGTCCTAAAACATAGCCCCATGTGAGCAGCGGCAAATCCAGTAGCTGCCCATAAGTTTTATAGGTCTCAGGCAACAGTAGCAAAACACTGGCGCTAATGATAATAGAGGTGAAAAATACCAAAGGCGCAGGGTGTGCTGAGTGCATCGCACGTTTGCCTAGCACGCCATATAATGAATAGCATAATCCTGATAATAGCCCCATACAATACCCCAGTTGGCTTGCGCTTGCTCACCCAACATGGTTAAGCCAACACCAAGTACTGCCATTAATGCCAGCAGTGCTGACTTGCGCGTTATTGACTCATCCAGCAAAAATGTTGAAAACAGCAAGCTAAATACGGGTGCCGTATAAAGTAGCGCGACAGCCGCACCAGCACCAACGTATGCCACGGCAAAAAAGTAGCATAGCGACATACCCAGCACACCAATGAGGGACTGCAATGCCAAGTCAATCCATTGCTTTGAGCTAAGCTTTATAAGATGCTACCACAATTTAGGTAACATGATTAGGATAATAAAGGCCGCGGTAACGATGCGTAAAATGGTGACCTGCCAGCCGCTAAAGCCTATTTGGTTAAGGTAAGTAGAAAAAATACCCAAAGTACCCCAGCAAATAGCTGCTGTGATAATTTGAATAATACCTATCCATGATTGTTGTGTTGACACCGCGCTAACGCTGTTCATTATATCGCTCTCTTTTTTAAAGTATCGCAATGCCAACCTTGTAGCCACTTAGCCTAAAAGCAGTGCCAATCGCGAATCATATTGTTGACAACAGAAAAGACAACTCGGTTAGAGTTGTCTTTTCTGTTGTCACTACACGTTCTATTATCAGAACGATTGAGCAGTTCTTTAACGCCAGCTAATTAACATGACTCAGCTGGCCATCACGTTAATTTTGCTCGCTCTCTAACTCGATACTAACTTGCCAATTATCGATAGCAAGCTCGTAGCAGTTTTTGCCTTCACCATTAATGCGGTCAATGACTAAAAAATCAGAGTCACAGCCTAGGGCGAGCAGTGGATGATGCCAAACATTGGCGTCGTACTGCACCCCTTGATTTGACTTGGCATAAAATACCGTTAAGTCATCAGCAGATTGTGGTGGCGCGCCAGCAGGGGCGACGACCACGATATAGTCTTGAGCATTCATCGAAAAAAACGCCTGCGTGCCAAACGGATGATACTCCATGACTGAAAGCGCGATAGGAAAGTCACGTTTTTTTGCGCGGAAGATGCTCATACCAACAGTACCGCCATCAAGTGAGGCTTCAGCGATAGCATGATGGCGACAGGCATAGCCATTATTAATTTGAAAGCAGTTTTCAGGCGTTGTCTCATCATCACCATACGGTTCAATAACTGTCCCGTATGGTGCAAACTCAGCTTTGGTTAAAGGCTTCGCGATTATTGTGGTACTCATGACTCCGCCTTGTTGTTAGCACTATCAGCAACTTTACCATAGACACGTACACGACTTATACCACCATCAGGAAAAATATTAACACGGATATGGGTAATGGGTTGATCAATATTTAACTGCTCTTTATCAAAGCTATGTATTTCATGCGCGAAGGTTTTTTGCGGCTCAAGTAACGTCTCCCAAAACATGCTTTGAGTGACCAAAGTTTGCTCTGGTGTGTTTGGCGAATAGACCGCTTGAATAGACACTTTATCAGGGAAATTGCCTTTAAAATGCGCGGTATCAATTTCGATAGAATCCACAATACCGGCTTGACCTAAGGCGATGATACACCAGTCGTTACCTGGCTCACGGCGACGACGCGTCTCCCAGCCATCACCCATATTAGGCGCTTTGGTGGGTAGCAGTAAATTACTGGCCGCGCCAAAGTGCGCGTTGTTACTGGCGATAGCGCGCCCACCATTTAATGCGCCTGCTAAGTCGATCGTCTCGCCTTGCTTGCTAAAACTGGCATCCAGCTGGATATCGCCATACACACGGATACGGGCAACACCGCCATCTGGATAAATATTTAGGCGTAAATGGGTAACGGTTTTGCCGTCATCAATTCCAACAAATTCATGGTTATGACCTTGTAGTGGGGTCATAGCAAGAATAGTATTCCACTCTTTACTGTCCCAATCTTCTTTGCTCAAATTAGCAAGCGCCGCTTCATCTTGTTGCAACAGCTCTGGTGCGTACAAGGTATCAACACTGGCTGATGAGGGAAAATTACCAGTGAAATGGCTGGTATCAATATCAAGGCCAGCGATTTTGGTTGGGCGTGCCAGCTGAATTACCAAATAGTCATAGCCTAAATGACGCTTACGACGAGTTTCCCAGCCGTCCATCCATTTACCATTGTCATCGAATTTGCCTACCATAAATTGTGGTGATTCAGGGTTTAAGATGCGGCTTTTATCAGCAAAAAAGTCATCGGTTGCAAATAAAGATTTGGCGCCTAAACGGCTATCAGCAACGTTGGTTTTTTTGGTGAATGTTGGCAGGGTTTCGGGTAAATTGTTCGCTTCTATGATTTGTCCCGTGTTCGAGGTACTCATAATAATTCCTTTTTTATTAATACTGTTTATTAAGTTATAAGTTACAGACCATCAATGGCCGATAACCGCATTATGTTTTTTCTTCGTGAGCTTTTCTTGATCTGCATGTCTGTTACCGTTAGACCGTTTATCCGCAGTTTATTGCTCATATTGTTAAACGATCAGACTAAGTACCTTGTCGTTGCTTTAAATAAGCAACGACAAGGTACAAGATGTGGTTTTTGAGCAACTGAATCACTGAGGTATAAACGGGCTAGGGTTACATCCAGTCTGCGCTGTTGTCTGCAGTCGCTGGATAATTTTCATACCAGTGCTTAGCGATTTCATCGCGGCGACATACCCAAACATCGGGCTTACTGGTGATGTATTTTAAAAATTTCTTGAGCGCGGTGATACGACCAGCACGACCAATAATGCGGCAATGCAATCCAATAGTCAGCATTTTGGGCGTGTGGGCGCCTTCTTCATATAAGGTGTCAAAGCTGTCTTTTAAATATTGATAAAAAGGTTCGGCGTGGGTAAATCCAGGACTGGAGGCAAAACGCATATCGTTGGTTTCAAGCGTGTAGGGGATAACTAGGTGCGGCTTGCGAGTGATACTGCTGCCGTCTTGTACTTTGACATTGAGCCAGTAGGGTAGCTCATCAGCATATGAGTCAGAATCATAAATATAACCGCCTTGTTCGGCGACCAGCTCACGCGTATTCGGGCTATCACGACCCGTGTACCAACCTAATGGCTGTCCGCCAAGCATGCGATTGAAGATTTGAGTGGCAGCACGAACATGCTCACGTTCAGTCTCACGATACATATACTGATAAGTAATCCAGCGCAGACCATGACTTGCTATTTCATGACCATCTTCTAATACACGCTCAATAATATGTGGTGTTTTTTCCGCAGCGGCCGCACAGGTAAAGGTAGTAATGGGTAAGCCGTATTCTTTAAAAACATCAAGGACGCGCCAAACACCAACACGGCTACCATATTCAAATGCAGACTCAATAGACTGGTGGCGGTTGGTAAATTCGGGGGTGCCTAGGACATCCGATAAAAAACGCTCAGATTGACCGTCACCATGAATGACGCTATTTTCTGCGCCTTCTTCAATGTTTAAGACGAACTGAACCGCGATTTTTGCGCCACCGGGCCAGTTTGCTTTTGGCGGATTATCGCCATAGCCTTTTAGGTCGCGAGGGTAAGCGGCTTGATCAAAATCACTGGTGATTTTTTGGGTCATTGTAACTGTTCCTGTATAACTTAAAGAGAGAGGCCAAACGACACAAACTACAGCCCTGAAGTATAAGCCACAACCTGCTGACGCTCTTCGTCAGTCATCTGCGTCAGATTACCCAGCGGCATGTAGCTGGTTCGTACCGCAGTAATAATTTTAGCTTGATGGATTTTCATATCTTCTGGCGTATTTAAAATGATACCCAATGGCGGCGCATTATACATTTGGTGTGTCGGCTGAGCGGCATGACAAACACTACAGCGCTCATGAACAACAGCCATGATGGCATCATCAGCTGAGGCAGCAACGGGTACTGCTTCAGCGGTTGTAGACTCAGCAGTTGCCGTAGCGCCATCAGCAGGCGCCTCAGTAGTAGCCGCTGGTGTCGTAGTAAGAGGAGTCTCAGCAGTTGCGGGTACCGCAGATTTGATTGGAGGAACCGGTAGCGGCTCAATCGGCTCTGGACGCATCCAAATAATCAATAGAACGGTTGCTATTGCAGGTATCCATAAGAATTTTGTCTTAGTATGACCCAGATGCTTTTGGTTAAAGTAATGACGAACGGTGGCTGTGATGATACCGACAAATACCAATACCAACCAACCATGGGCATGCGAATACATCATTGGATAGTGATTACTAATCATGGTAAAGATTAGCGGTAAGGTAAAGTAGTTATTCATGAGTGAGCGATTTTTGGCCATTAACGCCAAATCTGCGACTTCTTTACCGGGCTTTTCCCCTTTACGTACGCAATCTACGAGTGCGCGCTGAGCTGGCATAATACCAAAGAAAACGTTACCTACCATTACGGTACCTAAAATGGCACCAATATGGATAAAGGAAGCGCGATCACTGAACAGCTGATAAGAACCCCAAGTAGCAATAACCAAGAGTATAAAAATAGTACCACTAAAGATGAGCGCGTTTTTACCAATACGGCTGCGGACAATGACTTCATAAATAAAGTAACTGCCGAATAAGAACAGCAAGCTGGTGGCAATGGCACCGATATTGGTAAAAGCAACTTTGCTGGGATCAATCAGATAGCCTGAAGCATTGGCATAGTAGACCAGCGAAAGCATGGCCATACCGGTCAGCCAAGTGGTATAAGCCTCCCACTTGAACCAATGCAACGTTTTTGGCATCTCTTCAGGTTCAAGCTTGTATTTGGCAATCTCATAAAACCCACCACCATGTACCGCCCACAAATCACCTGAAATGCCCTTGTCGGTTTTCCATTGTGGCGGCTTGCGTAAGCTGAGATCTAGCCATACAAAATAAAATGAAGCGCCAATCCATGCCACCCCAGCGATGACATGGAACCAGCGGAAAAATAGACTTAGCCATTCGAGAAAGTATGCGCCCATGCGGTAAGTGTCCTTTTTTATTACTATGTCTTGGTCACTCGTAACGACTTTTGCTCACCTTCATTGTTATACAAGACTGTCGTATAAAAAATGAAGATACAAGATAGTGATACCAGTGTTATCTATGTGATGTTAAACAGCTGACATCACTGTCGGCCGCTTACTATTTAAAGCACTCGTTTAGCCTCATACATAAGGTTGCGAGTAATGAAGCTTTGAATAAAAAAGCTACGAGCCACGATAGGTGCTGTAAGCATGCGCGCTTAACAGTAGCGGCACGTGATAATGACTGGCATCGCTTACCACAAAATCAATCACAACTTGCGGATAAAAAGCCGTCAGTTGCTGTGCGTCAAAATAAGCTTGGGTATCAAAGGTCAAGGTATAGCGACCCGTGCTCAAGTTGCCTTCAGCGCTATCGACAGCCGGATCGAACTGCCAGCTGTCTGGTGTGACGCGGCCATCATTATTAGTGGCGCCATTGGCTAATAAAGTCGCTTCACCGTTAGCTGTAACGCGATGTAGGGCAACGGCTATATCAGCGGCTGGCTTGCCAAGATGAGTGTCTAAAATATGTGATGATAAGGTGGCGGACATAAGGCTTCCTTTGTATTGTATTGTATTTTATAAAGTGACTGAAATAAGTGGTTAACGATGTTTTGATTTAAGCTTGTCCAAATAATTTATTCAAACGTAAACGAGTGATTTTATTTTGCTCAGTGGCGGCATTGGCAAGCTCAGCTTTACGGTCATTCGGCAGACGTGCCAGCAATAGGTCAAGCATTTGCTGTGCGCTCTTGCCAGTGGCAAAGACAATAAAGATAAAACCAAATTTGTCTAAATAATCTTGATTGCCTTGTGCTAGATCTTCAAGCACTTGGTCTTCGGCGTCGTTGGCACCCGATTGTTCATGTGCCGCGCTATCTTGAGTATTGCGATATTTCTCTTTTAGCGAGTCCACATTACCGATTTGTGGATGACCGTCAAAGGCTTCTAATAAGTCCGACTCGTGGCTTTGTATTTCATCCCATGCGTCGTCACTACTCGTTAGTAGTGTATTCATATCAGAAAAGGGGCGCGCGTCGGCAAGCTTATGCGCCCAGCTGGTACTGGTGCAGCAGGACAGTAGTTGTGAGGTTGCATCCGCTTGGGTAAGGTCGTTGAATTGCTGTAAAGTTAAGCTCACGATGACATCCTTTTCTTTTATGGTAAAAGCCCGATTTTGACATTAGAGATTATCAGGCAATGACGTTATAATAATATCCATTTTATTTAGTATTTCATTTGGCTATATTTTTTACGGGTTACTATAGTAAAGTCTTTATAAAAGTAGTACAGTAGCTTTAAAACAAGCGAAAAGTAAAAAGATTATGACTTATTCAGCAGACTTTCGTGTTCAAGTGATTAAAAGTGTCGAACAACAAGGCATGAGTATTAGGCAAGCTTGTGCATTCTATGACATTAGCAAGGCCACGCTACAGAATTGGCTCAAAGATCCTAGTATTAAACTAACTCGCAATAAACCACCCAGTAAAATACCTAATGAAGCGCTATTAAAAGATGTTGAACAGTATCCAGACGATTACATGTACGAACGAGCACAGCGTTTTGGGTGTAGCAAGTCGGGCATCGAGGCGGCTTTAAAACGCCTTGGCATCAGCAAAAAAAAAGACCTTAGAGCATCCAAAAGCTTGCCCAGTAAAGAGAGCTGACTATCTAAGCAAACTCAACAACTTCATCGCTCAAGGCTTTGCTATTGTATACATGGACGAGAGTGGCTTTGAGCATGAAACCATTCGCCCTCATGGCTATACACCTATTGGAACCCCTTGCATAGACCGCTATAACTGGCAAGGTAAAAAACGAACCAACGTCATTGGTGCTTTGTATGAAAAGATGCTGTTTGCGCTGGATTATTTTGAGAAGAACATCAATGGGGATATATTTTACAACTGGTGCAAATATACCCTCATTCCAAAACTTAAAACCAAGTGCGTTATCGTGATGGATAACGCAAGCTTTCATAAGCGAGTTCAGAGATTGCTTAATAGGCATGGGCATCGCTTGTTATTTCTACCGCCTTACAGTCCTGATTTAAACCCTATTGAGAAAAAATGGGCACAAGCTAAATTTCTACGCCAAGGCTGGATGGAGAATAATCTACCTAAACTGTTTCATGATATGGGTTGTACTATTTTTATTGTGGATTGACTATACAGTAAATAAAAAAATACGTTACCATAAAAATAGTAACGCACTACGCAATATCTAAACTTACGCGAGGGACGAGCGGCGAGTTGAGCCATTAAAGAACACCGCCCCATGCATCGCATATTTGCCCCCTATTAAAGGACTCTGATGCTGAGGCCATGCTTTTTAAGCTTTTGCTTTTCTTATAACGCTTTCAATTGCTCCATCTGCGCTGTCATTGCCGTCAACTGCCCTTCTAACTCAGCAAGTTTTGCCTTTTCAGCATCGACTACTTCTACAGGCGCTTTACTGACAAAGCCTTCATTGCCCAGTTTGCAGGTTTTTTAATTATGAAATTACTTATAAAAAATTACAAACTTTATTTTACCAATACTCAGGCTTTAAAATTGGTTTTTTCGCGGTAGCAATTTTATCAGGTAGATGACTGTCTGCTAGTTCGTCATCAGTAATGTAGGAGCGTGTCCAGTTTGCGTATTTACTTAATCGCTGATTTTGTGGGCGATGGCTATTAGAACGTATAGGAATAATGATACCAATGACAATCGTATCTCCCATATCTCCCCGTAGTGCTTTAAGCGCTGGCTCGATATCGGTGTCATTAGTGACAAAGATCACTTGCTGTGCCTTGTTATGTATCGCCTCTCGGTAAGCGGTTAATGTGATATTAACATCAGTCTGCTTTTCTTCTAGACGCCATACTTCAACACGGTCACTTTTATCAGGCGGCTGTTTGTATCTGAGTAAGTTACCCTTCTCCAGCGCATAATACCCTTTTATAATTTTTATATTATCAGGATACATTTTTTCCAATGCTCTATGATAGGACTGCTGGGCTTTTTGGGCGGCTTCTCCTTGCGTTGATATTCTCGACTTTATATCTGCGGTAAAGAAATATACAGTATTGACTACAGCGTTTGGGTTTTGTTCGTGAATAATACGATTGGCAAACAGCTGGTATAGATCTAGCCATTTATCATTACTGTGCTTTAGACAGCCATAAAATAAGTTATAACCATCTATATATACATTTGTTCTCAAGTTTAAACGCCTAACTTTTTTGTCGACATAAAAAAACCGCTACAGCATAACACTGTAACGGTTTTTTGCCCTAGGCAAGCTAAAAACTTAATTTTAGATACTAAGGGTGAGTTGTAATTTTATTACAACTACCCCAAAGGTATTATGCAAATATACTTAGTAACTTTATTAGCAATAAAATTACCAAGTTACAACGCTTTCAACTCTTCCATCTGCGCCGTCATCGCCGTCAACTGCCCTTCTAGCTCAGCCAGTTTAGCTTTTTCAGCATCGACCACTTCCGCAGGTGCTTTACTCACAAAGCCTTCATTACCCAGCTTACGCGAGATACCCTCTAACTGATTTTGTAGCTTTTCATGCGCTTTACCCAAACGTGCCAGCTCAGCCGTTGGATCAATTAGACCTTTCATTGGCACGAGTACACGCAGCTGACCGACCATACTTGATGATGACAATGGCACTTCATCGCCTTCTTTTAGAATGGTTAAGCTTTCTACTTTTGCCAGCGCTTTAAACTGGTTGGCGATACGCGATAGACGTTCGTCCTCAGCTAGCGAGATATTTTGTAGTAGTACGGGCAGGCGTACCGCATTGCCCAGTTTCATCTCACCACGGATATTACGCACGCTGGCGATCAGCTGTTGTAGCCACGCCATATCCGCTTCAATTTGCTCACTGATTTGCTCGTCATTCACTTCTGGATAAGTAGCGATAACGATACTGTCGGTATCTTTACGATTTAATAGTGGCGCAATAGTTTGCCAAATCTGCTCAGTCAAATACGGCATGATTGGATGAGTGAAACGTAGCGCAGTCTCGAGCACATGTAATAGCACGTAGCGAATTTGCGCCTTGCGTTCTTCCGATACCGAGTCATCATTGAGGCTGGCCTTAGCAAGCTCGACATACCAATCACAGTATTCATTCCAGATAAACTCATAGATATCTTTGCTGACCATATCGAAGCGATACTGAGTAAAATGCTGACGAATGTCTTTAATGCTAGAGTTCAGGCGGCTGATAATCCAACGCTCAGGCAACTCCCAGAATTCAGGCTTGGCAGTTTGGTCGATAGGTAGCGCGTTACCCTGCCCTTCTTCAGAGCTATCAACGCAGTTCATCAGCACAAAGCGGCTGGCGTTCCAGATTTTATTACAGAAGTTGCGATAGCCTTCGACCCGTTTTAGATCAAAGTTGATATCGCGACCCGTACTGGCAAGGGAGGTAAAGGTAAAGCGCAGCGCATCAGTACCGTAGGCTGGAATGCCATCAGGGAACTCTTTGCGGGTTTGTTTTTCAATTTTGGCCGCGTCTTTAGGATTCATCATGTTGCTGGTGCGTTTGTCCACCAGTGCTTCAAGCTCAATACCATCGATAAGGTCGATAGGATCAAGCACGTTGCCTTTTGACTTGGACATTTTTTGTCCGTTACCATCACGCACTAGACCATGCACGTAGACAGTCTTAAACGGAACTTGCGGGGTGCCATCTTCGTTTTTGATAAAGTGCATGGTCATCATAATCATGCGCGCGACCCAGAAGAAAACAATGTCAAATCCAGTGACCAACACGCTGGTTGGGTGAAAGGTTTCCATAACGCGTGGATCAGCGCTATCATCTGCCCAGCCTAGCGTGCTAAACGTCCATAGACCAGAGCTAAACCAAGTATCAAGTACGTCATCATCTTGACGCAGATTCACGCTGTTAGCGAGTTGGTATTTGCTGCGCACTTCCGCTTCATCACGGGCGACGTAGATATTGCCTTCGTCGTCGTACCAGGCTGGGATACGATGACCCCACCATAATTGACGGCTGATACACCAGTCTTGGATATTGCGCATCCACGCCATATATTCGTTTTTATACTGGGCAGGAACGAACTCAATACTTCCCTCTTCTACTGCCTCAATCGCAGGCTTAGCCAGATTTTCAACCGCCACATACCATTGATCGGTCAACCACGGTTCAACGATTTCGCCACCACGTTCAGCACGCGGCGCTTTGAGTGCGTAGTCTTCAATTTCTTCTAGCCAACCTTCAGTTTTGGCCTGCTCAACCAACTGCTTACGAGCCGCAAAGCGTTCCACGCCAGCATAAGTAACACCAGTATGATCGCTTGGCGTGGTCTCTAAACTTGGCTCACGCGTTTGCAAGTTTGGATAAATTTCCATCTCTGGCAGAATATGCGCATGCCCATCAAAGATATTGATCAGTGGTAATTCATGACGACGACCCAATTCATAGTCATTAAAGTCATGTGCTGGGGTTATTTTTACGCAACCCGTTCCAAAGTCCTTTTCAACATAATCATCGGTAACGATAGGTACGACGCGACCCGTAATTGGCAAGGTAATGGTTTTACCCACTAAATGCTCGTAACGCTCGTCTTTTGGATTGACGGCGACGGCAGTATCACCGAGTAAGGTTTCAGGACGAGTAGTCGCAACGACTAGATAATTTTTGCCGTCTTGAGTTTGTAGGTCTTTATCAGTGAAATAATAGCGGAAATGCCATAGCGAGCCTTTTTCGTCATGGTTTTCAACTTCTAAATCAGACAACGCCGTTTGAAATTTAGGATCCCAATTCACCAAACGCTTACCACGATAAATTAGTCCATCATCAAACAAGCGTACGAATACTTCTTTTACCGTGTTTGATAAACCGTCATCCATCGTGAAGCGCTCACGTGACCAATCGACTGAGCTGCCCAAACGGCGAATCTGACGCGTGATATTGCCACCTGATTCTTCTTTCCATTCCCAAACTTTATCGATGAAGTCTTCGCGGCGCATATCACGGCGTTTAATACCTTCTGCTTCCAGACGACGCTCAACGACCATTTGCGTTGCAATACCTGCATGATCGGTACCCGGTTGCCATAAGGTATTGTCACCATCCATACGATGAAAGCGGGTCAGCGCATCCATAATGGCATTATTAAAGCCATGCCCCATATGCAAGGAGCCAGTCACGTTCGGCGGTGGCAACGCGATAGAGAACGACTCGTCACGGTCAAAGGTTGGCTGAAAGTAGCCACTCTCTTCCCAACCTTGATACATGCCTGCCTCGACTTCCGCAGGGTTATAGGCGTGCTCAAGTTGGCTTAGAGCTGCTTGGATAGATTGGGTTAAAGTGGTTTGGTTGTTTTTGGTGTCAGGAGTAATCATAGGTCGTCTTATCACTAATTAATTTAAAATCAAACGAAAAATAATGGGTAGGTCGATTTTAACGTAGATGAGCTAGAATGTAGAGTAGTTTGTCTTTACAATGATTAAATCTCAGGCAAAACGCCGTGACTATTACCCTAATCAAATACTAAGCACTGGTGATGACATGCATCTTGACTCGCTTAAAATCCAAAATTTCCGCCTACTTGAAGATATTGAGATAAAAAAACTTGGTCACGTTAATCTCATCGTTGGCAAGAATAATTCTGGCAAGAGTACGGTGCTTGAAGCATTAGCATTACTGGCAAGTGGGTTCGAGGTTGAAACTGTAAAGACTCTAAATAAATTTAGAAGTGTTAATAAGTATGTTTCAAATTATCAAGAAGGTTTTTCTGACAAGATTTTTTCTATAGAATCCTTACTGCATAGTAAAAATATGAGTAAGAATGTATATATTGGCAATGATTTTTATTACATTAATTTTGGATATGTCATACCCGATTCAAAAAAGCAGTTTCTAGGAAAGTATGGCTATTTATTTTCTGACGAATTAAACGGGTTTGAATTACAAGTTTCTAGCAATAATGAGTTAAATTATTTTAAAGAGTTGAAATTTGGAGAAAAGAAAAAAAAACAATATAATTTTAAGCTGATTGATACAAATAATATTAATACAGAAGATTTAGCTCAAATTTGGGATGACGCCGTTTTAACAGAAGATGAAGACTTGATAATTAAAATGTTGAATGTAATTGAACCAACCATTCAAGACTTTGCATTTTTGACCTCTGAAGATAGAAGAAGAATACCTTTTGTAAGGTTAAAAAACACTAAAGGTAGAATGCCGCTTTACGATATGGGGGACGGTATTTTTCGGCTATTGCAAATTATTCTAAAGGTTCTTAAAGCCCGAGATGGTTTTCTACTTATTGATGAGTTCGAAAACGGCCTACATTACAGCGTGCAACCTGACGTTTGGCGATTGGTATTCGAACTTGCCAAACGCTATAACATTCAAGTATTTGCCACCACCCACAGTTGGGACTGTATCGAAAGCTTCGCCCAAGTCGCTAAAGAGCGCGAAGACCTTGAAGGCGTTTTGTTTCGCATGGGTCGTAGTGTGCGAAAGTCAGATAACGGCAAAGTCATCGCCACAGAGTTTGATGAAGACGAGTTGTATAACCTCACCAAAGATAAGATTGAGGTTCGCTAATGGCTAAGAATTTATTGATTGTAGAGGGCATGGCTGATAGAGATTTTATACAGACCTTTTTAGATTATGAAGGTCTTAACATTGACCTTGATGTTCGTGTGGTAACGGCGCCAGAGGTAGATAACACTATCTTACACACCACCAAGCAAGGCGTATTGAACGCCTTAGATGCTGTAGTTAAACAGCTTAACGATGGACGCTATGAGCGTATTGGCATCTTGATTGATATGGACTTTCGACATAGCGGCGCTATCCCTATAAAGCAATTAAATCTTCAACAGTTAGCTACCAAACTCAGTCAGCATGATTTTAAACAGATGATTCAGCCATCAGATGATAAAGGCATATTTTTTGAAAATGCTGATTTTAACCATCCAATTGGTATTTGGCTCATGCCAGATAATGAAAATGAAGGCTATTTGGAGCACTGGATCGAAAATTCGATAAAAAACAAAGAAGAAAATCACTTTAATACCGCTGAGCATTTTATAACTAGTTTCAGTGAAACTCATTTCAAACCACATACCGTTACCAAGGCCAAGATATATACATGGCTTGCAATTCAGCCAAAACCATGTCTAGACCTTAGCGGATGCTTAACGGCGAAATATGACTTATTAGATAAAAATGCTACAAGTTATCAAAATTTTAGAGCGTGGCTTGTCACTACTTTTAGTTAGCCGCAATAGTCTTATCTTTTTCAAATTAAGCCATTTTATATTATTCGTTTATAGATGAAAGCGAGCTACCCTTGTCAAAAGAACATGAGTCAAAAAATTCTGAATCCACAGCAAGTTCTCAGAACAGTTTCTTGGACAATGAGACAGTCACAAGTAAAAATTCTTTTGAAGACAACGACAACGACAACGACAACGATGAAAATAATAACGAGGTTCATGATACCGAAAATTTAGATGATGACGATTTTTCTGAAGTTGTCAGTGAAGAGGATAAGGCAACCATCAAAAAGGTCGCCAGTGATGACAATTTGAGTGAACCCAAAAGTTACGCCAGCATCTTAGTTGAGCAAGTTATCAACGCCAAAGAGACTTTTGATCGCTCGCTCGGCTCGTTATTTACCAGTGCTTTTACCGCAGGGCTGGAGATTGGCTTTAGCCTATTCGTGATTTTATCCGTATTTGCACTGCTTAGTGATCTGCTGCCCAACCAATACGCCATCGCTTTAGCGTCGCTGCTGTATCCGTTAGGATTTATTATTGTGGTTATTGGTCAGTCGTTACTGTTCACGGAACAGACTTCCCTTTTAAGCTTACCCGTACTCAATAAAATCGAACCCGTCAGTAAGCTGTTGCGCTTATGGGGTATTGTTATCGCAGGTAATATCGCTGGTGGTTGTCTGTTTGCCGCATTGATGATTGGCCTAGGTATTAACATGGAACTGTTTAGCGTGGCCGATGTTGATGTTTACGCGCAGCATGTTTTAGGCTTTGAGTGGTGGGTGATATTTGGCAGCTCCATCTTAGCAGGCTGGATGATGGGGGTAGCCGCGTGGTTAGTCACTTCAGCACGCGATACGATTAGCCGTATCGTATTGGTATCACTAATCACCGGTAGCATAGGATTTTTGGGATTACATCACAGTATCGTTGGAAATATCGAAGTATTTGCGGCATTGGTGTATGGACATACGGTCAGCTTAGGCAGCTACTTGTGGTTTTTGGTGGTGGTATTATTAGGTAACACGATTGGCGGTGTAGTGTTTGTGGCAGTCCTAAAAAACCGGGCTTTCTTATTTGATATTGCTAAGATGAGACAGCAGGCCGAAATTGACGAAAAGACCAAAAGAACGTGGTGAATACCGTTTGCAGTCATGACTAACTAATGTTACCGAATGCTAAAGATATTTATGCAAAAAGTCCTTTTGCAAATAACAACACTGTATCCCATAACAAACGCTGAAAGGATGCGTTTATTATGGAAGGACGTTTATGCTTGATCGGGTTTAGAGCGCACGTGCTGCCAAAATATTACTTTCTACTTGAGCTTTCTTGTACTTGGCGCTGAATACTCTTACCAAAATACCGGCCGTTAAGAACATGACTAGAGTATAGATAGCGGGCGTCATCGACATGTCGTAGTTAGACAACAACGTCAATGCCATAAACACGGACAATGTGCTGTTTTGCAGACCAACTTCCATAGTGATTGAGGTTCTTTGTGCTAAGGTTAAGCCGAACCATTTACTGCTGTAATAACCAAGCGCCATGGTTGAGACGTTTAAGAGTAACGACACCGGTCCTGTCGCGATAAAGGCATCAACGATAATATCTCTTTGAACATAGCTTAAAAAGACGACTAACATCGCTAAAAATATAACACCAAATCTAGACACCAGTACTTGCGAGCTGTCTGCTACTCTTGGCGCAAAGCGTTTGATCACCATACCAATACTAATAGGAACGATGGTAATCGCTACTAAGGAGACCATCGTTTTGACAATAGGCAACTGAAATTCGCTACCTGCACCCATGAAGTGAATCAATGAAAAGCTTAGAACAATAGGAATAGTAAAGACGGTTATGACACTAGCAATCGCAGTCATCGTCACTGATAGCGCGACATCGCCTTTGGCCAAATAGGTAAACAGGTTTGAGGTGGTGCCACCAGGACAAAGCACCAATAACATGACACCTACCGCATATTCGGGTCGTAGTGGCATGAAGTTTGCCAGTGCAAAACCAATAAGCGGTAGCATGATCAACTGGTTGGTTAGCCCGATGCCAACCGCTTTGGGGTATTTTAAGACCCGTTTAAAGTCGTTTACCACGAGGGACAGTCCCATTCCCATCATAATTAAAAATAGACAAATGGGAATAATTACTGAATTTACTAAGGTGACTAACTGAACACTTTCCATAACTACATCCATGTAGATAGGACCCATTTGCGGGTCAGTAAATAAAATTTTAGTTAAATTACGTAACTAAGCATTTGATTTGAGTACTCATTTGTAACTTATAGTAAAATTATTGCTCCTACAAATGTTTTTCGTGGGCTCTATAGTTTTTACCAAACGATAAAGAACAATAGTTCGGGATGTGGAAGTATTGGTTGGCGTGATGGCTTCAGTTAATCCGCAGTCATTCTTGAGCTTATATTATTATGTGGCAGCGAAACAACTTGAGACTTAGCACTAGGTAGATTTTAGTGCTGACAGGTTTGTTGATAGCGTTATATAGTCGATTCGAAATAAAGGAAGTGCATTTATCGCAACGTGCTACTGGTATAAATTTTTCTTACATGCTGGTCGCACGCGTAACAGAGGCTACAGAAAGTTCATCCCAGCAGCACTGTATCGTTTCCAAATTGGATATCTACATTAGTGGATTAACTGCATTAGCGAATTAACTACATTAGATAGTTTCTGTGCGACATAACGAAGAGCATTTTTTGAAGAAATGAGGGGAAATAGCGGGCAGATTTTTTTGACAGTGTGACTATTTTTTGGTCTGTTTTTTGGTCTGTTTTATTTTTGCGAGAGGTTCTGCGTTATTCAAGCTGAATAACGCAGGTAAGTACCGTTTAGGATTTTACCTAATGTTTAAAGCGCGATTTAGGGTGCTCAGTACTTATGACGGCAGTACCATAGGCAATCGCTTCTACCATGCTGCCCAATTGATTGATATTGCTGACCTCTAAGCGTAGACCATAGATGTGATTGTAGCCTTTGGCCTGCGCTTGGGTACGCATTCGTACTAACGCTTCACGACGCGCGCGATCCAATAAGGTTTCATAAGTGGTCAGGTTTTTGCCAAATAAGCTTAACGCTTTTGCAATTACCATCTTAAAATAATCTTGGGCGATGACCACACTTCCAAGCACCATCTCGCTGTCACTATTAGGAGCAAGCTGAGGCTGATAAAAGCGTTCGCTTGAGACTAAGATATGAGCCAGTTCTTGTTCTGAGATAACTAGTTGCGCTAAATGCTGACGCTCATGGCGCGCCCCAAAAAACCAACCGACCACAAATAATATAATAAGCGGTGCATAGTTGAATAGCATTTGGGTAATCGAATCGTTCATGGCGTGTCTCTTATCGTGACAAACTTAAAAGCTTAGCCAAAAGGATTAAAACGTGGCAAGTCTGCAGCGGGTGTTTGGCTCTGATCAGGCTGGTTTGGACTTGGTTGATTGGGTGTGCCGCTTGGCGGTTGATCATAAGACTGTTGCGGTTGGTTTGATGATTGTGCCATCGGAATCGCCTTGACCGCCGTTCCATACACAAACAGCTCGGAGGCACCTTGAGCGATACTAGAGGTCGAAAACCGCAGACCAATTACCGCATCAGCGCCCAACGCTTCAGCCTTTAGCACCATACGGTCTATCGCTTCTTGCCGCGACTCTTCTAACAGCTCAGTATAAGCCGTCAGCTCACCGCCAACGATGTTTTTGAGACCGGCAAATAAGTCTTTACCGACGTGCTTTGAACGCACGGTGCTGCCATATACCACGTCTAAGCGCTCAGTGATTTGGTAATTGGGCAAGTGCTCAAGATTGGATAGTTGCACGGTCATGGTATTACCTTATAGGAATGATAGGCAGTGTTTATAAACCACACTGCCCTTTGGCATTAATTGGCGCTAAGCATGGTTAGAACTAATCGTTGTTCAAACTAATCGTTGGTATGGAACAGTAAAAACAGTTCCGTTAAATTACCTTCGATGCTATTGGCCATCTGTGCCAGTTTATCTTCGTCAGCGCGCATTTGAGCAAGCTCAGGATCTTCATCATCAATACCGCTCAGCACAATCATTGGCAAGGTCAACACGGCCACGTCTTCAGCAGTATCTTCAGCTGCAAACCAATCGTCAGCCTCGTCACCATACATCGCATCAACAAAGCCAATCGACCATGCCACGATATCTGACTCATCTGAAAAGTCGACGGCCACTTCTTCGTCGCCGACATCTTCGCCAAATGGCAGCTCAATTGGCGTCTCATTTTTGAGCTCGTCCATAATTGAGGCGCGCCAGCGATGGATACCGTCAATGACGTTTTTTGGAATCTCGCTAACATGCCCTTCAAATAGCGCATCTATCCAGTTAGGTAGTGGACGCCCAATGACAGTAGCCGTCAAAAAGCCATGGGTGGCGACACTATCAAGCACAAATTGGCTCTCTTGATTGTCTAAAAAATCCAATAATTCATCAAAGCTCAGCTGGTTGCTCATAGCGGGGTATCCTTATTCGATAGCTGGCGTCATACGCAACAGACCATCTGTTAAATGCAATATAGTAGTAAAAGTGATTTTGGTTAAACAAAGAAGATGAAGTCATGATGATGAAATAACTCCTGTTAAGAGCTAGCAATCATCAAACACCAGAAGGCCGTTAAAAACGAAAAGCCATTATAAATCAGAAGGGGTTAAAAGTTAGCGATAGAATTCAGCCAGCTTAGCACAATTAGGTAATGACAAGCTGTTGGGTGCATTCTGAGCCCTAGGTTAAGACTTAAGCATCGTCTTAAGTCTTAAATATCGTCATCATCCCAATCGTCGCCATCTTCATCAAAGTCATCTAAATCGTCTAGCTCATCTTTTAATTCTTTTGCCAGACGCTTCTCTTCTAGCAAGTTATCGATCAAACGGCGTTTCTCAAGGCTACTTAAACGTGTACGCACGCTGGTTTCTGCTTCTTCTACCATCTTGGCATCGTCGTCGTCTACAAAATCATCTTCAAAATCATCTTCAATATCAGCGTCACTCATGACAAACTCCTATTATTTAGGCATTAGTGTAAAAATACGTCTTTATATATATGCCTTATAAAGTCTCTAACGAGCCTTGTCAATCATTTTTATACCTATAGTCATTTTAAACTCAGTTGTAGGGTAACTATAGACGGTATTATTGGTCTTCATTTTCGGTCATGAGCACCGCATTACGGACATCAGTTAAGCGCTGAATCATAGCGTCATTACCGCCATCAAATACCGCACACTCACGCTCATAGACGGTTGTCGGACGCTCCAAACTTTGTACTTGGATATAGTTACCGATTTGTTTGAGACCTGCATTAGGCAACAAAATAAGCATTTGCTCTTTTTTGCCAACACTTTGTAGCAGTTGCGTGATGGCCTCAGTTTGAGCGCTATCACTGACCCCAACTTTAACCGGTAATGCAAAGCGTGACAGCTCAATGTGCTTATCATGAATAATCTTATTGAGCATTAGATAGAGCTTACTCAGCATGACACCCGCTAGCGCCACTTTGGCATGGCTGTTATCGGCTTTAAGCTCTGCAAAAGCGCCTCTTTCGTTAAACTGTGGCTCATTGACGGCACTTACGCCAAGTAGCAATGGCTGCTTGAGCAATTCAATCAACGCTTGATTGAGGAGCTGGGTACAGAGTGCCAGATAAGGCATACGCATCTCAGGCGCTAAGCGCTCCAGCATATTATATTCATCATGAAACATAATCTGTACGTTGACACTATCAAAAGCGCGAGCGGCAGATAGCTTGGAGCCGCTACTACTCACCTTATGGCTACTACTGTCATCACTACTGCTATCCGCCTGATTTTGCATGCTACTGGTCGCATTATGGTTAGTAGCGTTGTCATCGTTAGAGTCGGCCGTAGTGCTAGGATTTTTTTGCGACTTTAAGTAGGCGTTAAGCTCATCATGAATAGCGGCCGTGCTGACAGTAGTTTTACTGTCGTTAACTTGGTCATTAGCTTGGTCATTAGCTTGGTCATTAGCTTGGTCAGTGGACTGGCGATTATTTGCGCGTTGCCCCACTTGCAAATATTGCTCTCGGTGTAGATCTTGAATATCATGGCTCAGCGCATTGATTTGGTCTTTGGTTGGGCGCGCAATATAACCATAAAGTAACCATAATAATAAGTGCAAAAACAGTGAGCCGATGACAAATGGCCACTGCATAGTGATTATTTCACCTTTACTGATGTCCTTTAGCGTCAATGTAACACTACCAATTACCGCATCGCCTTTAGTAGCGATTTGGATAATAGTATCCCCTTGCTGCATGGGCGCATTACCGACAGGCACCAATAAATCATCATTGTTATCCTTAATCAGTATCCGCGCGACATCTTGCTCGCTGGTATAACGATTGGCAATAACACTGAGACTGACACGGTCTTTATTTTCTAAAGACAGGCGTGCCTCATCAATCAGCTGGGCAACCATTTGCTCGCCTTTTTGCGCACGGCTTTTGGTCAGCTGTTGATCGGTGCTAATTACCAATAATAGAGTCTGCAAACAAAAACTAACCAGAATAATAATGGCAAACAACCCTTGCCGCGGCGCTAAATACATCATGATAGGGTAAACTTTTTTAGGGAAAGGAAATTAAAAAACGAGGCTATTGCTCATTTTTTGGAAGAGGGTACTGCTATATTAGCTTGGTCTGATGCAGCTTCATTTAAGTTAGTAGATCATGGCTTAGGTGAGGCGCGCTCAAACTAGATTTGTTCGACCTGATTACGTTGTGAACAAACAGCCAGCTCGTACTATCTACTATATCACCATAGTGGTCATCATAGGTTTAGCGGTTATCATAAATTTAATCTAATGGCTGTTTTTGAGCGTTTTATTTTGAAGACTTTATTTTGAAAATTTTGTTCTAATGGATTTGTTTAAAAACCCCTGTTCAAAAAGCTTCATTCCAGTAGATTTTAGCTGTGATACTCGTTTTTATCCAACTGTTGTACTTTGCGTGCCATCTATAGGCGCTGCCGAGTAAAGCTGTTATTATTCCTAATCTTATCTGAGCATACAAGGGACAATTGAGCCATGCTAAAAAATACACCTTATTCGTTACCAAAAGACAGCAAAGCATGGCAACAAGCCGTCGATTCTGTAGCTTCACTATTACCTGACAATACCAATTTGCAAGATTTTGACGCGTTACAGTCTCTGCCCGTCTTTGCCCTGATTGTGGTACTGCCTGCGCATGTTCATGCACTTGATATTCATCAATACGTTCAGTCGTGGGTTGATGAGCAGCCGAGCTGGCATTTAGTGACGGTAGCAGAAGATACCGAGGCCAGCTTTGTCAATATTACTATCGATGCAAGTGGTGTTGATGACGTCGAACCTGCTTATGTTTCTAGTGCCACCTCTAATACCAGCGTTGACGCTAACATCACTGGCACCACATCTAATAAAATGGCTAAACCGCCTTTTGTCCCAGCACAAGTATTTCGTTATTTACTAGTGCCCGTTACCGATACGTTAATGCATCCTGGCAAAAAAACCGCTGCCGCTCATATCATTGATGATCAGTTGACCACCCGTCTACGCCAAAACTTAGAAAAAAACTACTTAGCAGAAAAAAATAATAGTGCACAAAACGTTAGTGGAACAAAGAGCACAGAGCTTGATAGCTTAGATGTAGTCGATTGTCACATTCTATCTATCGGTCATATGCTGCGCACTCATAAGCTGGCCTGCTTTGATATGGATTCAACTTTGATTGAACAAGAGGTCATCGTTGAGCTGGCAAAAACGGTTGGCATTGGTGAAGAAGTCGAGACTATTACCGAAGCTGCTATGCGTGGCGAAATTGATTTTGATGAATCTTTTGCTCAGCGTGTGGCGTTATTACAAGGCATTCCTACTACTGTACTTGATGAGATTTGCGCCCGCCTAACTTTATCGGCAGGGGCTCGGACGACTATAAGTGCTCTTAAAGCTTTAGGTTATCATACGGTATTGGTTTCAGGCGGCTTTACTTATTTTGCCCGCTATATCGCTGAACAGTTGGGCATTGATGAGGTACACGCGAACCATTTGGATATCGAAGATGGCGAGGTAACCGGACATGTGCAACTGCCTATCATCAATGGCGCCAAAAAAGCGGCTATCGTCGCGCATACTGCTGAGCGCTTGGGCATTGAGATGTCACAAGTCATCTGTGTTGGCGACGGCGCCAATGATTTGCCGATGATGGCCAATGCTGACTTAGGCATCGCCTATCATGCCAAACCGATTGTGCAAGCGCGTGCCGATGCGGCCGTCAATGTCACGGGACTTGAAGGCGTCCTCTATGCCCTTGGCTACCCAGCGCTGATCCCTGCGCAATAAAGATTGGCTAGAGCTGTTTCTTTATTTAGGTATCCATCTAAAAAACAAGCTAGGTTGATGTTTCTATGGTTGGCCTAGCTTTTATGATTTATACAACTGTTTACGCTGATTTTTAAAGCTAGTTTTTCTTATTGAACTTATTAGTCTTGAATATATTAGCATTGAGCATTAACGCTCATTTTACGACTTTTAAACAAGTTATGACTTCAAACAACAAAGGAATGTCCATGACGGCATCGCCATCACCACGCCCAGAGTCGCCGTCGCCGAGTCCGCAAGTAGAGACCGCTCCCGTGCACAACGATAGCCTGAAAAAACGTAGTTCGCAAAAAGACAGCCCAAAGCAACTATTTGGCGTTTATATTAAAGGTATCGCGATGGGCGCCGCTGATATCGTACCCGGCGTCTCTGGCGGTACGATTGCGCTGATTGCTGGTATTTATGAGCGCTTGATTAATGCCCTTGGCAGTATTGGCCCTAGCCTTTGGCGCGTGTTTCGTCAAGAAGGCGGTATCAAAGGTTTGCTTGCCGTTTGGCGACATGTCGATGCGACATTTTTATTGTGTCTATTGCTAGGTATTGCCACCAGTTTTGCCACTTTGGCCGGAATTATCAAGCACCTACTGGACAACCAACCACTATTGATTTGGTCATTTTTCTTCGGTCTTGTGGTCGCTACGGTGATTATTTTATTGGCCGAGATTAAACGCTGGAATGCCGCTCGCGCTGGGTTGTTTATTACAGGTTTGGTTGTGGCGGTGGTCATCAGTAGTCTACCGCTGCTGACCACTACCCCAAGCTTACCGTATCTATTTCTTGCTGGCGCGATTGCGATTTGCGCGATGATATTACCCGGAATTTCAGGGTCGTTTATCTTATTGTTGATGGGCGCTTATGACACGATATTAGAAGCAGTACATACTTTTAACCTAACTGTTATTTTGACCGTCATGGCGGGTATGGCAAGTGGGCTATTACTATTTACCCATATGCTCAAGTGGCTACTATCACGCTATTATCAAGGAACACTAGCGCTATTAACGGGCTTTATTGCTGGCTCCTTAGTAAAAGTATGGCCATGGAAAACAGATGCCTTAGGTATGCTAAATAGCGATGCGATAAATAACGTTGCCCCATGGCAATATCCTACTGGTGCTCATTGGCTGACCACCTTGGGTCTGATGTTATTGGGTGCCATTTTAGTCTCATTGCTATCTTGGTGGGGTCATCGTAGCAATCGCACTTAAAATATCGCTATAGTTAATCTACTTTAGAAACGGCACAGTGCTACAACGTGTGCCTCTTTTATGCTAAATCAGCTATAGCCGAAGATATAGGCATTAAAGAAACAGCGATTATCCCTCTTTCTATTCAACCTACTTTCCTCTAAAAAAGCGTCCTCAATACGGACGCTTACATTTACCTATTACGATAATTATTCGTAAAACAGCTAAAAAAACCATACTAAACCAAACGTCAACTGTTGTCGCAAAGTCGCTCTTACCCCCTTTAGCTTTGCACGCCTTGCTCTCATAATAGTCCTATTGGAATTCACCTTATGATTAGCGAGATGAATGATGTTTTCAACTGTATTTTCTATGGTAGGTATAAGCACATTAGATTTGGGTATATTAGATCTAGGCACATGGAGCGCTGGGGTGCTGCTTGGTTATGGTTTACTAGCAGGCTTGATTGCGGTGCTCGCTCTATCCTCACAGCGTTGGCTGCTGTGGTATCTGTTCGGAGGCATGGTGTACTGGGTAGCCGTTGAAGTCATCCAGAGTTTATTATTACAGTGGTTCGTACTGTCAGAATGGCACAGCTATGTGGCAGCGATGGGTATCAGCTGGCTCCCCTTAGGGGCTTGGGTATTATATCGGGCGCTACGTTATGATGATGTCAGTCAATCTGTACAGCAACAGCGCGAATTGGAAGCCGCCTGCTATATTGAGCATACGCCTGTTTATGATGACGATTATCAGCCGCGCTTTCATTAGATGTATTATAAGCACGTCATAAACGCGCCAATGTTACACGATACTCAACGCTCTCTACGTAATTACTAAAGAATTGAGACCCGTCTATGGTTTATAATGCAATCATATAATTGTGGTAAAAATTGTTATAAAGTACGCTTTATCTCATTTCTCATTCTTTAGGAGTTTAACTATGTTTACTGTTCCTGTTTTAGATGTAAAATCTGATCCATTAGATATATTACTGACAGCAATTGGCTATAGATTATCAATGCTGGCTGACAGCGATAATGAAGAGTTCGAATCACTATTGGCTGATCGTAAAGTCATTATCGAGTTTGTGAGTCAAGAAGCTGATATTTCGCGTTATTTTAGCTTTGATAATGGGGATTTCACCCAACATAGTGGCCACGCTGATAATGCGGATCTAACGATCAGTTTCAAAGACTCAATGACTGGCGTTAAGCTGTTGACTAAAGGCAGTCTTCCTGCCTTTATGACGGCGGTTCAAGAAGGCAACCTAAGTATAGAAGGCGACTACAGCTTAATGATGTGGTTTAATAAGCTTGCCAAACATATCGTGCCGACTATTCCTGAAGAGCTAACACCTTATATTACCCGCGCCAAACCTTATGCTTATAAGGCACAACAGTTTGCGGGTCACTGGATTGGTGTGGCTAAACATAAGCTCGGCAAATAAGTAACTTGGTCACAATTATTTAGATAATCTGTCGTACGGATAGCACATGACATTTTGACTGCCTACCCGTACAATCACTACTGATCAGCGCATCCCTGCTATTGTTATTTAGGTTGCGGTATACTACGGTTACCGCAACCTTTTTTGTAAATTAAATTTAGAGCTTATCTGAATTTAATTTTTTAAACTTCAATTGACATCATTGTGCTTATTTATCATTTATTCATATTTTTTACAGCGCTTATTATACATAGCACTTATTATAAAAGGACTTCACTCATGGCAGGATTGCTTTCAATCACAGAACCTACCGCCAATACTACTAACACCACAGCCGACTTCTTCGCTACCTCTACGTTAGCAACAGACACAACGACAGAACCATCTAGCAAACACAGCCGCGAACAGATTGCGCAGCTGTTTGATTTACCCTTGATGGATTTGTTATTACAAGCACAAACCATTCATCGCCAGAACTTTGAGGCCAATGAAGTACAAATCAGCACTTTGCTGTCGATCAAAACCGGTAACTGTCCTGAAGATTGCGGCTATTGTGCACAATCTGGTCATCACCGTGATAAAACCAAACTACAGGCAGAAAAGCGCATAGACGTTGATAAGGTGATTGCCGCTGCCAAACGTGCAAAATCTAGTGGCTCATCAAGATTTTGTATGGGAGCCGCATGGAAACATCCAAGCGCTAAAGATATGCCCTATGTAGTCGAGCTGGTCAAGGAAGTTAAAGCCTTAGGGTTGGAGACTTGTATGACCCTAGGCATGCTTGATACCAATCAAGCTACCCAGTTGGCCGATGCAGGATTAGACTATTATAATCATAATCTGGACACCTCACGCCGTTACTATGAGCAAGTAGTCAGTACCCGCAGCTATGATGAACGACTAGATACCATCACCAACGTGCGCAACTCGGGTATGAATGTCTGTAGCGGTAATATCGTCGGCATGGGCGAGAGCCGTGATGACCGTATTGATTGGGTACATGAATTACTTAAAATGCCCAAAGCGCCTGAGTCCATTCCCGTTAACTTACTGGTTCCTGTTTCAGGTACGCCCATTGGCGACAAAATATTAGCAGAGGGTGAGCTTTCAGTCCTTGAGTGGATTCGCACTATTGCCGTAACGCGTATTTGTTGCCCTAGTAGCTATGTAAGACTGTCCGCTGGGCGTGAGAGCTTATCGGATGCCGAGCAAGCTTTAGCCTTTATGGGAGGTGCTAACTCGTTCTTCTATGGTGATAAGCTGCTAACGACTGGTAATGCCAGCCAATCAGGCGATGATAGATTGATGCGTGAGCTGGGATTGACCAAACAGTTTGCTGCGCCGAGAGCACCCAAGCACTTGCCAGTAGTTGATGCTATGAGCGGTCATCAATCCCAGGTGATGATGGCAGAGTAATTTAATTGCGTGCTGCTACCCTTATCCTTCGGTTGTCTGTGCTAATCTTGCCAACATTGCAACCGTTATCACATAGGTTTAGACTTATCTGCTTTTATCGATAGTAACAAATAGAATATTAAGAGACCAAATAATAAAAGACTGATAACAAAGGATTAGGCCATGGCGGATTATTTTAACTGGATTAAAGCGGCACATATTATCTCAATGGTGTGCTGGTTTGCGGCGATTTTTTATCTGCCGCGACTGTTTGTCTATCATGCAATGAGTGACGATACCATCAGTCAAGAGCGCTTTACTATTATGGAGCGCAAGCTATACCGCGGCATTATGACCCCATCGATGATAGCGACTTGGGCTTTTGGTTTGTGGATGTTATTTTTGGGTTGGGACGTGTACAAAACCCAAGGCTGGCTACACGTCAAGCTGCTGCTAGTGGTTTTACTTTCTGCCTATCATGGCGCATGCGGTTTTTATCGTAAAAAGCTGATTGATAATCCACATTATAAAACCCATAAATTTTGGCGTTGGTTTAATGAGGTACCAGTTTTTGCCTTAGTGATTATCGTCATTTTGGCAGTGGTTAAACCGTTTTAAAATGATTTTTATTTAATCTGACTATAAACCGATTCCAAAATAAAAAGCGTCCGCAACCTTGATAAGTTGCGGACGCTTTTTTAGGTCTAAATAAGCTGACTTTGTTAAAAATTCTGGTGTAATGGACAAAATTCTATATTAGACGATCTGAATTAAACAGTCGGGCGCATGATTTGATAGACGTTGCTTAAATCATAAACCCGATAGCGCGCAGGCTCACGGCGACTTTCACCGGCATAGCTTAATATCAATGCCTGATTAGCAGACTCATCAACCCAACCGACAAACAGCCCACTATGCTCGACCCCATTGTAGCCGTGATTGATATAATACAGCCAATCACCTACCTCAATTTCACTACTATTGGCATAAGGCCCTTGGCTATAAGCGCCTTTATGTACCGTGTCTCGCGTTACCCCTGCCCGCTTAAATACCGCGTTAAGGTAGTCCCAGCAGCCGCCTTGAATAATGGTGCGCTCATTTAACGCCATAGTACGTGCCGTGCTAATGACTTCTCGGGCAGCGAGGCTGCTCTGGGTTTCAGCCCTGCTCAGCAGCGGTAAATATTCACTATCTACGTTGTCATAACTACCGGATAAAAACGCAGGAAGTATAGCCGGGGACTGGCGTTGGACATCTGGATAACGATAAGCGTTAAAGTTACTATGATTAGCGCTAGTGCTTGAATAATCGGTACCAGCACGTTGAATGGTTGAGCGGGTGCTAATTTTGGCAGAAGGTACAGCAAACTCAGGCTGGGTTGATTTTTGTGCAATAAGCGCGCTCATACTATCGGCATGGACATAACTTGTGCCCCCTAAAAATAATGCTAGCAACGCGACAACGGGGGCTTTTTTTATAGAAAATTGAGAAAATGATACATTATGCGAGGCAACAGCCAACAATGGTGGCATGACCAGCTCCTTGTCAATATGGTAGTGATAATCAGGTTATCAGCTTGTAGTTATAAACTATTTAGGCAAGCAACTGCAAGCACTATTAATCATCATCAAGCGACAAAAGGGGCATAAATCAAGATAAGAGGTAATATACAGATGGAATACAGTAGAAATGAAAGGCACTAAAATAGCAGAAGGATAGGCTTAAAAGGAGCTGACATTAAAAGATATTTTTTAAAAGAAAGTGGTTGAGAAGGACTCAGTGATAAGCTTAAAAGGATAAGAAGTAGCGTTCAAGAAGTAGCCCTTAAAATCTGTTTTTGACTACATTTGGTCTACTATAAAAAAGGTACGGAGAGCGTGGCTGTGGGAATTTTTCGAAGCCTCTGGAGTGGCACAACCGCATAGCAAGCGAGAAAAATTTGCCAACCTTGGGAGGCTAGCTGTCGTCTCTATTTTATTTAGTATTCACTATGTAGTATGTTAATAAAAGCAATTCAGTCGCTATTCATTTTAATATTGGCATGACGTTTATTAAGAGCTTTCCCTTGTAATATGGCTTTAGTCGCTTGGGCTTCTTTCTCATTATCAAAGCCGCTGATATTGTATTTACGTACACTGTCAGCACCAACGATCTGTAGCTGCCCACCATTTAACGTTATTTTATCACTCTCTAACAGATGAATATGGTCACGCTTACCGTGGTTGTCATGGACCAGTTCACCATCTTTCACCCATAAGATACCGCTACTAATATGACCGCTCATGGCTTTTTTACGCTGTTGCCGCTGCCGATTAAAAAAGAAACTACCGACAATCAGCAAGGCAAGCGCGCCAATAGACCATCTCACAGGCAACAGGCTCATTGCCATTGCTACGGCAACTGCGCCTACCAATAACGCCGCACCAAACCAAAACAGCCCATTGTCTAATGCTTGGGGCTGTCCTTGTAAGATAATTTTTGCGCCGTCATCAGTCAGCTTGAGCATGCGTTACTACCTGTTGCGAAATCATTAAATAAAAATTAGAAACTAGCTAAAAGTGAGTTCGATAGCCATCAACGATAAAATTATTCACTTAGAGAATTACCGACTTAGAAGATTATCGAACGAGCAAAACCATCAGCTCAGTAAAATTACCAGCCTAGCGCGGTTTTTTGCATGGTGATGAGCTCAGCTATACCTTTTTCGGCTAGGATTAGCATGTCATCAGCTTGAGCACGGGTGAATGGTTTTTCTTCGGCCGTTCCCTGCAGCTCGATAAATTCGCCTTTTTGGGTCATGACCACGTTCAAGTCAGTATCACAGCTGGAATCTTCTTCATAATTTAAATCTAGATAAGCTTCGCCATCTTTCATGCCCACCGAGACCGCAGCGACTAAGCCAATGAGTGGATCAGCTTTGAGCTTTTTGGTTTTTTGAATACTCTCTAATGCATCGATTAACGCAATAGCAGCACCAGTAACACTAGCAGTACGAGTACCACCATCCGCTTGCAACACATCGCAATCGAGATAAATGGTATTTTCGCCCAGCTTGCTTAGGTCAATCATTGCGCGCAGGCTACGACCGATTAAGCGTTGAATCTCTTGGGTACGTCCTGATTGCTTACCGCGTGCCGCTTCGCGTTGGTTACGAGTGTTAGTCGCGCGAGGCAACATACCGTATTCGGCAGTAATCCAGCCTTTACCTTTGCCTTTTAACCAGCGCGGGACGCCGGATTCAACACTGGCGGTACACAATACTTTGGTATCGCCAAAGCTGACCAACACTGACCCTTCGGCATGCTTGGTATAGTGGCGCTCAAAGCTAATCGAACGAAGTTGGTCGAGCTCACGGTTATCAATACGCATAAAAATTCCTAATACAAGGTTATAAAAGCAGTCTGTCTGTAATTTTTGAATCGGTGACTATTTGATCAACAAACCGTTAATCAGTAAATATTTAATTAATAAATTTAATTAATAAACAGTCTATTAAAACATATGATAATAAATAATTATCAAGCAGCCTAGTAGGCTTAAATCTTGAGGTATCCTAACGTGACAGTGACCTAATAGCAACATACGGGTCGACTCTTACTCTGTCATCTCGATAAAGGCCATAAGCAAAACGAAAGCAAAATTGCCTTTGTTTTGCCTAATTTTAGTATCGAACAACGTCAATTTTTTTGACTTCATTTTACGTTAGTCTAAACCTTCCATCTTACGCAATTCTTTACGAAGGATTTTACCAACGTTTGATTTTGGTAGCTCATCAACGAACTGTACGTGACGGGGACGCTTATAGCCGGTCATGTTCTTTTTACCAAAGTCGAGCAACTCTTGTTCAGTTACATTGCCTTTTTTAACCACAAAAATCTTGGGATCTTCGCCACGCTCTTCGCTTGGTATACCAATCGCGCCACATTCCACGACCGCTGGATGTTCACTCATGATCTCTTCGATTTCATTGGGATAGACGTTAAATCCAGAAACTAAAATCATGTCTTTTTTGCGGTCGACGATTTTGATAAAGCCTTTTTCATCCATGATACCGATGTCACCCGTTTTCAGATAACCAGTCGCCGTAAAAGTTTCCGCTGTTTCATCAGGACGGTTCTGGTAGCCAATCATCACTTGCGGGCCTTTCACACAAATCTCACCGCGCTCACCGATGACGACTTCATTCTCGTCATCATCAATCAATACCACATCGGTGCTAGACGCTGGAATGCCAATTTTGCCAGTAAATTCAGCAATGGTCATCGGATTGAATGCTACCACTGGTGAGGTTTCAGACAAGCCATACCCTTCAACGATAGGTAAGCCTGTAATTTTATGCCACTCTTTTGCGACGCTAGGCAATACCGACGTGCCACCACCAATAGCTGCTTTTAGGTTAGAAAAATCCAGTTCCGCAAAGCTGTCTTTATGTACCAAACCATTAAATAGCGTGTTTACTGCTGGGATAAATGAGGGCTTATATTTAGCCATTTGTTTAATCAAACCATCGAGGTCGCGTGGATTTGGAATAAGCAAGCCGGCATAACCTTGATACATACCATACATACCGCAAACCATAAATGAGAACACATGATATAACGGCAGCGCAGTCAAAATGACATCGTCGGCATTGGCATCGTCTTCAAAAGCACTGTTCATCAAGGCGCTAATCTGTAGCATATTGGCGACTAAGTTACCGTGCGACAGCATAGCGCCTTTGGCCACACCCGTCGTACCACCGGTATATTGTAACAAGGCAACATCACTTAAGTTTAGATCAGGACGCTGATACTTGCTGGCCGATACCGCGTTTAGCGCCTGCTTAAAGCCAATGCTTTTGGGCAAACTATAAGAGGGAATTATTTTTTTGATATGGCGCGCAACTAGATTGACCACAGTGCCTTTGACCAGTCCCAGCATATCACCAAGATTACAAACAACGACGTGCTCAACTTGGCCCTTATCTTCCGCTTCTTGATAAGTTTTAGCGAAGTTTTCAACAATGAATAAGGCTTTTGTGCCGCTATCACACAACTGATGAGATAGCTCACGGCTGGTATATAACGGGTTGACGTTGACCAAAACCATGCCCGCACGGATGATACCGAGGGCAGCAATAGGATACTGCAAAATATTAGGCATCATTACGCCAACTTTGTCGCCTTTGACCAATCCTAGCGACTGTAGATAGCTGGCGATCTGGCGGCTATATAGATCCAGTTGCTTATAGCTTATCGACGCACCCATGCAGATATAGGCAGGTTTTTGACCATAACGTTGAAAGTTACGCTCAAAGACCTCGAGCAAAGAGGTACTGTCATCTGGCATATCAATAGTGGGGCTGATACCATAGCGCTCATAAGCGTTGAGCCACGGTCTATCGCTTGGGATGGTCGGCATAGTCGGAAATGCGGTCATCTCAGCTATCGACTGGGCATCATTCACGCCCGCTTTTTTGGCTTTGTTTGGCTTATGGTCAGGCGTTGATTTATTGATACTGTCCGTCATAACTTTCCCTAAATATTACCATTAAAAATATAGAATAATCTAATGAAGATGCAAATACAGTGTTCATTGGTGACTGTTCGTTAAACAAAAATCCTTTTGTATATAATCTATAGATAAACAGTCATTTTCTAAACCAACAGCTATTATATAGTCGATCCAATTTAAAAACGATACCGTGCTGCTGGGATGCTACTGTAACAAACGTTTTGCAGCCTCTGTCACGCGTGCGAACAGCAAGAAAGAAAAATTTGTACCAGTAGCACGTTGATATTGACGACTCTCTTTTATTTTGAACTGACTATAGCAGGCGCTAATCTAGTTATTAATCGGTACTAAATTTGAAACGCTAAAATATCTTTATAAGATTTGTAGAGCCCAAACCCATGATCTTTTAGAGCTAAATAGAGGGTGATATTAACGGGCACTATAGCAGTTTTGCCAAAAATTCTCTATGTGTACCGTTGATCCTAAACCAAAAACGTCAATAAAATAATGATAAGGCCGCACATAGGCAGCCTTATCATTATTTTATTACTGATTAGCACTTAACTCAAAGTAAAACGCTTGAGTTAATTTTAGCTTCGGTTTTGACGCCAGCTCTAGCTATTATTTAGCTTGGCTATTTTCTTCAAGTTCACGCAAGTCTTTATGTAAGATTTTACCGACGTTTGTCTTCGGTAGCTCATCGATAAACTCAACATGACGTGGACGCTTATAGCCGGTCAAATGCTCTTTACCATAGGCAATGACTTCTTCAGCAGTCAGGCTAGTGTCTTTACGCACCACAAAAATTTTCGGAGATTCACCGCTTTTTTCGTCTGCGACACCAATAACACCACATTCTAAAATCTTTGGATGACCGGCCATGACCTCTTCAACTTCATTCGGATAAACGTTAAAGCCAGAAACTAGAATCATGTTCTTTTTGCGGTCGACGATGGTCACATAACCCTCTTCAGACATAATACCGATGTCACCAGTACGGAAAAATCCGTCCGCTGTCATAGCCTCAGCCGTGGCACCTTCACGATTCCAATAGCCTTTCATCACCTGTGGACCACGAACACTAATCTCGCCGCGCTCACCAAGTGCCACCTCATTGCCCGCATCATCTAAGATTGCCACGTCGGTCGCTGGCATCGGTACGCCAATCGTGCCAGTAAATGACGGACTGTTGCTAGGGTTGGATGTTGCTACTGGTGAAGTTTCAGATAACCCATAACCTTGGATAATAATATTACCCGTCACTTGCCGCCATTTTTCTGCTGTCGGACTCAGTACTGCCATACCACCACCCATCGACATAAGCAACTTACTATGGTCCATAGCTTTAAATTCTTCATTATTGGCAAGCGCATTAAACAAAGTATTTACCGCTGGGAAGAATGCCGGTGGAGTGGCTTTGTACGCTTTTAACAAGCTATCGAGGTCGCGTGGGTTGGGCACCAACAGCACGACACAACCGCGATACAGACCGAACATACCACAAACCGTGAATGAGAAAATATGATACAACGGCAAGGCCGTCATAATCACGGGCTGCTCCCCCCTGCGATCAAAATCATCAAAGGCAGTGCCCAAAAAGGTATTGGACTGAATTAAGTTTGCTACCAAGTTTTTGTGAGTTAGCATCGCGCCTTTCGCCACACCAGTAGTACCACCAGTATATTGCAGGACAGCGATATCATCGAGCCCAATATTGCTGGGACGCTTGTACTTACTGGCAGTGACTTGCTTAAGCGCATCTTTGAAGCTCACGCTATTGGCAATCTTGTAGTCTGGTACTAGTTTTTTGACATGACGGACGACCGTGTTGACCATGAAGCCTTTGAGCGTGCCCATCAAGTCGCCCATACCCGTAATAACCACATGATCCACTACTTTACGGCCAATATCTTGATAGGTTTTGGCGAAATTTTCGACCATAATCAGCGCTTTGGCATCAGAATCGGTCAGTTGATGTTCAAGCTCTCGGGTCGTGTATAACGGATTAACGTTAACTAAGGTAAGGCCTGCACGCAGTACGCCAATGACGGCTACGGGCAATTGTAAAATATTGGGCATCATCACCGCGACTTTATCACCTTTGACCAGTCCTAATGACTGTAGATAAGCGGCAAATTGGCGGCTATATAAATCCACTTCTTGGAAGCTTAGCGAAGAACCCATGCATATATATGCCTTTTTATCGCCATTTTGAGCAAAGCTTTGCTCAAAAATATCGATAAGCGAGGTATTGTCAGCCGGTAAATCGATATCGTAGGTCAGTCCAAGCTCTTCATACGTTTTTAGCCAGACTTTATCATCACGACGGGTTAAATTGCCTTGGCTTTGATTGTCCATAATCTTTTTTCTCCTAATAAATTTTGTGCAATTAGCGGTAAATACCCCTTTGTTCTTTAACATACACACTTTGCCTAAACTACTCAATACAAAAAATTGGCACTTGAGTCCACGAAGTTACTTGACGGGCAATAAAATCATTGATATCAATATCTTGCACTACTATTAACAAGGATTTTAGCCCTCATCAGATAAATACAAACAGATGTCTATTGTCCGATATTTTATGCTTATGTCTCATTTAGAAAGGCGCGTATTGTTATTTACCGCAGGTTGGAGGGCCTCGGCAAGCTCCGTTAACTGTACAAAGCCGCGACGCAATCCATTAGGATCACTCACCGTTTGATGGCTCAAGCTCTGATTGGCCAGTTGTTTGCTATCAGTATATTGCCACTCGTTGATATAAGGGCTTTGCTGTAGGCGCTGGCCGAAACCGGCAACTGCGATGGCAAACTGGGTATCGGGATGGGCCTTATTCAAAGGGGCGGTTTTGCCAATGTCTTTAATCGGTAAATTAATAAGCTGCGAGCTTGCGTTTTGCGTGGCTTTATAGCGTATTTTTAAGAAGCCTAATTCTGTGCTATTGGCATTTTTTAATGACTTACGATTGCTTTTCGCAGTAGTATTTTCTGCATAACGGCGCGGTGCAAAAGTACCCGTTTGACCTACTGGGGTAATTTCAAACAATGCCACGACTGCCTTACCTGCGCCTAATTCTCCGGCATCCACTTTATCATTATTAAAGTCTTGCTCAGCGAGCACGCGGTTTTCATAACCAATCAAACGCCACTCTTCAACTTGCTCTGGATTAAATTCAATTTGTATTTTGACGTCACTAGCAACCGTATTAAAAGTAGCGGCAAGCTCATCGCTCAATACTTTTTTGGCTTCTGTTAAGCTGTCGATATAGCTATAATTGCCATTGCCACTATCGGCCATTTGTTCCATCATATAATCATTCAAATTACCACGACCAAAGCCGATGGTTGATAATGAGATACCGCGATTGCGATTGGCTTTTACCACATCCAGCATCTCATCAACATCGCTAATACCGACGTTAAAATCACCATCCGTCAACATCAAAATACGATTGATACTGCCTTTTTTTAGTGATTTACTCGCCTGCGCGTAAGCCAACTTAAGAGCATCTTCGCCATTGGTACTACCAGCCGCTTGCAAGCCATTAATTGCCGCTTGAATCGTGACCGTATCATTGCCACGAGTTGCCGGTAAGGCCACTTGTGTACTGCCTGAATACGTGACGATGCTGATGCTGTCTTCTGCGCGCAGCTGTTTGGACAATAAGTTTAAGGTTGATTTGGCAAGCGGTAACTTATCATTTGATGACATTGACCCTGACACATCGACCAAAAACACTAAGTTAGCAGGGGGCAGCTGGGCGCTTGTACGGTTAGTGTTGCCAGATTGTCCCAAATACGTGGTGTCAATGGCTTTAATACCGACTTTTAGAATTTGGTTGCCTTGCTCTACCTTATCCCATGGCGAATCGACAATTTCAGTTTCGACCACAAAAGGCGCATTACCCAGACGACGACTGTTCGAGAAGTCATAAGGGAAATAATTAATCATCTCCTCCACACGTACCGCTGCGGCTGGTGGCAATTGACCTTCATTCAAATAGCGGCGCATATTGGCATAGCTGCCAGTGTCGGTATCGATAGATAAAGTAGCGACTGGCATATCGGCCGTACGATGAATGGGATTTGCTGCGTTTTTTTGATAGTTATCGCGTGCTTCTGGTGCGATTCTTATTGGTGGTGGCGATGGCATAGACTGAGATGCTGACCGCGTGAGCATAGTTGAACTATTGGTATAGTCAGCACTTACCATTTCAGCTTCTGGTGGCGCACCTGAGACCACGACAGGCGCTAATGGTTTTTTGTTAGCAACAGACGGTTGGCTTACGGTACTGCTCGTCGTTTCCGCGACTGGCTTACTCATCTGCTGTGTACTACAGGCACTCAGACCGACACTGGTTATAGCACTTATCAGCAAAGCGGTACGGTTAATCTTATGAGTACGCGTTCGAGTTGAATGGGTCAATAACATAAGCGGCTTCCTTGTGCTTTATGAGTAGAGAATTGAACGGAATTTAAATCATCATTAAGCAGCCATCAAGCCAAGTAAAAATGACGTAGACAAGTTGTCTATATTTCTTATTGATACTTCTTATTGATACTTCTTATTGATACTTCTTATTGATACTTCTTATTGTTACTTGTTATTGATGTATAGCGCTATCATTCCTAGGGCGTGTCATTAATTAATTAATGAAAATAATTAGATTAACTATACTTAACTTAATTTATAAAATCTATCAATAAAACAGCAATCGCCGCGTCATGACCTGTCGTCTATTACGGCAGACACCTTTTTAATTGCCGCGATTTCCTTTACGATAGCGCTATCTTATTTTTATTCTCAGCGAAGCTTTTAAGCATGCCGTCATGCATCAGGTTAAAAGCAACCTGTTCGAGTATTCTGTACCCCGTTATTATAAAAACAACGTACTGTTTTTGCTCTGGATAAACGATACCCCATCGAACAACCTAACTGAACAACCCTATTTAAAAACAACATTTAAAATTGATAAGCGAATCCTATTTTATGTCTGATGTCATTGATAACACCATTAATTCCGTTGTACCTAACGATGCAATGGACACTCGCTCTGTGGCGGAGTTCACAGAGCAAGCCTATTTAAATTATGCCATGTACGTCATCATGGATCGCGCGCTACCTAACATTGCCGATGGTCTCAAACCCGTTCAGCGCCGCATTATTTTTGCCATGAGCGAGCTGGGACTTAAGTCTACAGCGAAGCCCAAAAAATCCGCTCGTACAGTCGGTGACGTGCTGGGTAAATACCATCCGCACGGTGACAGCGCTTGTTATGAGGCCATGGTACTCATGGCGCAGCCGTTCAGCTATCGCTATCCGCTCATCACTGGCCAAGGTAACTGGGGCAGCCCTGATGACCCCAAATCCTTTGCCGCGATGCGCTATACCGAAGCTAAAATGTCCGCCTATGCCAATACATTATTGGCAGAATTAGGTCAAGGAACCGTCGATTGGCAAGATAACTTTGATGGCACCATGCAAGAGCCAACTACCTTGCCAGCACGCCTGCCCAATATCTTACTAAATGGGACGACTGGCATTGCTGTTGGTATGGCAACCGATATTCCGCCGCATAACCTGAATGAGGTGGTACGCGCTGCGATTCGTTTGCTCAAAAATCCTGAGTTATCGGTTAAGCAATTAACTCAGTCGATACCAGCTCCTGACTTGCCAACCAGCGCTGAAATCATCACCAGCAAAAAAGACTTGCAAGCCATCTACGAGAGTGGACGCGGCAGCTATAAAATGCGCGCGACTTATCACATCGATGATAAAGAGAAGAATCTCGTCATTATCGATGCGCTACCCCATCAAGTATCCGGTAATAAAATCCAAGAGCAAATCGCTAAATTGATGACGGATAAAAAGCTGCCTTGGGTGGTCGACATTCATGATGAATCGGATCACGAAAACCCATGCCGTATCGTCTTAGAATTGCGCTCAACTCGGGTCGATGTACAGCGGGTCATGAGTCATCTGTTTGCCAGTACCGACCTGGAGAGCAATTACCGCGTCAACATGAATATGATCGGGCTAAACGGTAAGCCACAAGTCAAAAACCTGAAAGAAATCCTTGAAGAATGGCTCATCTGTCGCCGTTCAGTGGTTATGCGCCGATTGCAATATCGTCTCGATAAAATCGATAAGCGCTTGCATATCTTAGCGGGACTACTGGTTGCTTATCTGAATATTGATGAAGTTATTCGTATTATTCGGGAAGAAGACGATCCAAAATTAGCCTTAATGCAAGATTATGACTTAACAGATGTTCAGGCTAATGCCATTCTAGATATTCGTCTGCGCCAATTGGCAAAGCTACAGGAGATTGAGCTCAGACGTGAGCAAGATGAGCTGGCAGCGGAGCGCGCTATTCTTCAAGAGTATCTCGATAACCCCGATAGCCTCACAGGCTTAATTATCGATGAGCTGAACGAAGATATGAAAGCGCACGGTGACAATCGCATGTCGCCACTGGCGGAACGTGAAGAAGCGCAGGCGTTAAAAGAGTCTGACCTCGTACCAAGCGAGCCAATTACCGCTGTATTATCCAAAGCGGGCTGGATTCGCGCAGCCAAAGGTCATGAGGTCGATCCCGCAGGTATGAGCTATCGTTCAGGCGATTCCTACCAAGCCTATGTGCGCGGTAAGTCGAATGAGAGAATATACGTACTCGATAGTACTGGACGCAGCTATAGTATTGACGCCCATAGCCTTGCTTCGGCTCGTGGTCAGGGTGATCCACTTACCAGTGTATTAAAACCGCCCTCAGGTGCCACTTTTGAGCAGTTACTCACTGGCGATAATGACCAGCGCATTATCTTAGCAAGCTCCGCAGGTTACGGCTTTATCAACACCATTGGCAATCTAGATAGCAATCAAAAGGCAGGTAAAAACATCATTAATTTAGCTGCTGATAGTCGCTTGCTCCCTGTTGCGCGTATCGATGCCCCAGTAGAAACGACTGCCAGTGCTGAAGGTGAAAATAACAATGCAAATATAGCGCCTGACCATGTGGCCGTTGTGAGCAATGCGGGATATTTACTGATATTTGCCCTCGATGATTTGCCTGAACAGGCTCGCGGTAAAGGCAATAAAATGATTAATCTAAAAGATAAGGAAGCAGTGCTGGCCATCACGCCACTCAGTCAGCAAGACAGCCTAATTATCACTGCGGGTAAACGTCATGTAACGTTAAAGCCAATGGACTTAGCGAATTACACTGCCAAGCGTGGCAGCCGTGGTGGTCAGTTGCCAAGAGGCTTTCAGAATGTGACGAGTGTTGAGGTTGGGTGATTCAACAAGAAAATTTTCTGTGAGTTGAAAATGTGATTGAAACTATACTAAAAGGTATTAATAACAGGGACATTGCCTCATTTTTTTGGGTTGTGGTAATGTCTCTTTTTTTGACTATTCAAAGCATTAGAAAAAATTCAGTAATATTACATTCTTTAAGAAAATTATTAATATCAATATGTCAATACAAATTTATAATTATATTATCTATACTATTTTTGAATACATTGTCGAGCGTATATCTTTTAAATCGCTTTAATTTATGGGACTTTTCTCAAGTCAAAAATACATTCCTATGGATAATATTTACAGGCCTATCATTTATTGGAAAGTCTTTTAGTAGTCAGAATTATAAATTTTTATTAAAAAGTACTATTTTGACAAACCTCAAACTTATTATATTTCTTGAGTTTTTTATAAACCTATACGTTTTTAGTTTATCAATTGAAATTTTCTTGGTGTTTATTACCACTTTTTTAGTAATGTTATCTGTATTCTCTGAAGAGCGCACCGAAGTAAACGAAGTGAAAGCACACCAAACTATCAATATATGTATTTTTATAATAGTTATTCTACTCTCTACTACTACAATTTTTAATTTTATAAATAACCCCAAAAATTTTTTAAATCGTTTAAATTTGCTAAACCTAATCACTCCAATCACCTTGACAATACTTTCTCTACCTTCAATATTTTTATTATTCATAGTCAAGTCATATGAAGAATTTTTTGCTTATTATAGTCAGTGTCTGAAACACTCAACGGAAGCTAAACATATTAAAATAACAATAATAAAAAGAGTAAATATTAAAATAAATAACTTAAATAAACTTAGAACACTTGTTGCTTCAAAAAACATTATGACTTTACAAGAAATTCATGAAGCCATTAGTCTCATTGAAAAACAAAACAGACTTAAAGCTAATCCTCCATTAGTCTTATTAAGACAAGGTTGGTCACCTTATCTAGTTTGTAATTTTTTAGAAAAGCAGGGAATGCAATGCAATTTTTACAAAGCTATAGATAACGAAGAATGGTTTACAAGTTCTAATAGCTACGAATTAAGTAATTTTTTTAACAACATATTTTATTATATTTCTGGAACTGAAAGTCATGTAACTCGTTTAAGCTTAAAGCTCAGTGTCTCAGATGTTTCTACAAAAGATAGCGATTTAGATAGTTTTTGCTCATTAATATCACAACTATATTTTAGTGCAACATTTGATAATATAGAGGATATAATTCTTTTAAAAGTTTTAAACTATTCAGATTTTACGAAAAGTTTTCATCATTATGTAGTAATTATAGAAGTAAACAATTATCTGCATAATGATGGTTTCTCAATCAATTTCATATTAAAGAATCATAACCATGCAAAATAACATTCAATATTTCGGGTACGCTCCACCCACCAGAAATAGAAACACTCTCAAATCGGTGCATAAAATGCACCCTACAATTTAGATATAAGTTTATAGAAATAACTTATCCCACCAAAAGCCGCCTACACACACGGTATAAACGGCTTTTTTATACACTAACTAAAACAACCGATGCATCAATACTTACCCATCTCAACCGTTTTTTCAGCAAGTACCACATCGCCCTGCCATGCCTGTACATCTACCGTATACAAATGCCCTTTACCGCCAGAACATGGGGGCTTATACGCCCCGCCCACCTCGCCCTTACGGCTACGATATTCAGCTATTGACTCAAAGCCTTGCGGTATCTCATAGGTATGCCCAAACACTGATGGCACCTCTACACTGGTGGCCCCTTGCGACAATGCAAACCCTAAAATACCGTGCCCACCGCCTTGCATGCGCTTATTGCTCACATCGTTGTAAACAAACACTAAGCTGTCTGCGCCCGTAGGAATGTTTGAAACACTCATACTGGGCGTGGCGGGATTTTTGCCATCAAAATTTACACACTGTTGGCCTTTAGGTACGTTAACACCATCCCAAGCCTTATCGTTCAAATCCACATCCATTGCAAAGACGTTGGCAGATAAAGCCAGTGCTGCTAACACGCCTACTTTTTTGACTGTAAATATTTTCATGTCTGCTCCTTTAAATAGCTCATTCCATGATGAACGCAAAAGGGATCATCTCATTAATTGATACGGCTAGTTAACATTAACTTTATAATAAACAACCATTATTAAGGTAAACATATCGTTTATGATTTTTGTTAACCCTTTGAATCAAAAGTAAATAATCATAAAAACTAAGGTAAATAATTGGTCAATCACAGCCAAAAAGTGAACATCGCCACTTACAGGTTACGCTACAGGTATTTATTTCTTCAGGCTTGCTATAGTAGTATTTAAATCAGTAGATTTTGAACAAATAAAAAATAATAGGACCCTCATGTTTATTGAAGATAAAGTTGCCAAAGCCATTATGAACAATAAAACACTCGCTCCCAAAATCATATTTTTTGATATTGATGACACCTTGAGCCGTGACGGTATTATTGCTGAACACAACAAAGTAATGCTGGAACAACTCGCGAAGACAGATATTAAACTGGTGATTTCGACAGGTCGTTCCAAAGCCATACTACCCGCTGATATCGTAGCGTTACTTGATGCTAATGTGTTGGACGCCATTATTTGTATGAATGGCCAATACAGTTTTGATAACAGTGGCATGATCAGCCATTATCCGTTATCGGCTGAGCAAACGCATAAAATTGCTCATCTGTGCCAAAAAAGCGAGCTCATTTATAAGTTTGATTCTGCCACTCATATCGTATGGTCAGATGAAAACGAGCGACTGCGTGAATATAATGCTAGAACGCCAAACTCTATTGTTGACCCAGAATATTACAAAACAAACCCTGTGTATCAGTGTTCGGTGTTCTTCAATAATCTAGAAGACAAAATGCAAGACGTCAACTTTGCTCAGGATGATTTGAAACTGGTGCATTGGCATCGTATTGGTGCAGACATATTGCCAGTTGAGGCATCCAAGGCCCGAGGCATTGAAGACATGTGCCAGTATTATGCTGTTGACGTGCGCGACTGTATGGCGTTCGGTGATGGTATGAATGATCTTGAAATGTTTGACTTGGTTGGATTTGCCGTGGCAATGGGCGATGCAAAACCTGAGCTAAAAGCACGTGCGGACTTTGTCACAGGTACCATTGAAGAGTATGGAATACAAGCGATGCTTGAGCATTTATATGTAGATATGGCATCGTAAAAAGGAAGGACTCGCAAGGGAGGTTTTTTAAATAGAACTTCCTATCGCAAATTTACTATAGATTCACGTGGATCATGCCTATTGTTGCGCGCGCGGTGCCTCTATTGATAGATGCTTAGCTGATAGACAATAAAGACAGATCAATCCCGACTCGCTGCCAACCCATAAACCCAACTGCTAAGCTTATAAAGTGCGACAGCAATCAAAAGAAAGAATAAGGCGGCAAGACATAAGCCAGCCAATCGTAAAAGCCACGCCCAAATTAGCCTTTAAGGCATAGTCAAACCACCATCAACAGCGATAGACTGCCCAGTGATAGCCGCGCTCAAATCAGAGGCCATGAGCAATACCGAGTTGGCAAAATCCGCTACCGACGTCGCTTGACGTAGCGGCGTGGTAGTGGCGATATAATCAAAGACCTCTTCAGTAGTCAGGCTACTGGCATCCGTCGTTTTGAGCAATCCACCTGCCAGCAAGTTCACACGAATACCATATTGTCCCAGCTCAGCCGCTAGATTGCGAGTCAGTCCAATCAAGGCTGATTTTGCGGTTGTGTAATCGTAATAAGTCACCACTGGATTATAAACAAGGTTGGTTGAGATATTGATAATCTTGCCCATCTGCTGGGTTTTCATTTGTGGTAAAACTGCTTGCACGGTATTGACCGCACCTTTGACAATACCATCGATCTGCTGAGAAAAATGCGCCCACTTTACCGTCTCGATACTGGTGTAATCAGCACTCGGATTAAACTGGTAGCTGGGCAACGCATTATTAATTAATACATCGATACGCCCGTAGCGTTTGATAACCTCAGCCGCCATTGCCTGTACCTGCTCAAGCTCAGTGACATCGGCCTGATAGACAAAGGCTTGTCCACCAGCAGCGATAATATCAGCAACCACTGCCTCAGCACTGTCTTTGCTGTTGAGATAATTCACGCAGACAATGGCACCCGCTGCTGCCATTGTCTGCGCGATTTGTGCGCCAAGACCACGGCTTGCGCCAGTGACAATCGCGACTTTATCTATTAATAGTGCCGGTATAGTGCTATGAGACTGGGTCATGATGCTCTGTCCTTTATTATGTTATATTTATAAAAAGCAATATTTATTTTAATGGGGTTATAAATCGAATTGCGCCAATCATAGCATGATTCCCTCTCAAAATCGGATGCGGTATAATCTGCTATTTTTTAAGCACCTTATGCGTGTTTTTGCCACAGCTTTTAAAACTAACCCAAGCAAACTCGACCCGTTACCCTTTAAATCACTGTGTTTAATGACCATAATAGTAAAATCGTGGTCATTACCGTCGCTACTCACATAGCCACCAAACATTTATTATGCCTCGATTTTTTGTGTATTTGACTGACTTTAGGAGAGATTTTTTGACTCATTTATCATCGTCCCATCCAACTGGTAACACCTCGACTCGTATCGGTCGTATAGTACCAAAAGCATTATTGGCCATGGCTGTTGGCTTAGCACTTGCCAGCTGTAGCAATTCTGATAACGCTGATGTCGATAGCGCGCCCACTAGTGACGTCACACTCAATTTGTACAACTGGTCAGAATATATGCCGCAAGAGATTCTCGATGGCTTTGAAAAAGAGACTGGCATCAGTGTTAATTACACCACTTTTGATTCTAATGAGGCGATGTACGCCAAGCTGAAACTGCTTGATGACTCTAGCCAATATGACCTTGCGATTCCATCGACTTATTATGTCGAAAAAATGGCCAAAGAAGGCTTACTACAAGAGCTGGATAAATCAAAACTGAACAATTTTAGTAACTTGGACACCTCATTTACCAATACTAAGGTCGACCCTGAGAATAAATACTCTATTCCCTACATGTGGGGCAGCACAGGTCTTGCCATTAATGGCGATGCCATTGACCCTGCGACGGTCAACAGCTGGAATGATCTATGGCGACCTGAGTATAAAGGTCAAGTAATGCTGACAAATGATGTGCGTGAAGTGTTTGGCATGTCGCTACTCACACTGGGCTATTCTGGCAACAGTACCAACCCTGATGAGATCAAAGAAGCGTATGAGAAACTCACGACTTTGATGCCCAATGTCAAAACCTTTAACTCTGATGCCACGCGTATGCCGTATATCGAAGGCGAGACCAATCTTGGTATGACATGGAATGGCGAGGCGGTAATGGCCAATGATGAGGGGTTAACGAGCCTTGTCTATAAATACCCCAGTGAAGGCGCGATATTGTGGATGGACAACTTTGTTATTCCCAAAAATGCCAAAAACACAGACGCGGCACATCAATTCATTAACTATCTATTGCGCCCTGAAAACGCCAAGATTGTCAGTGAAGAAATTGGTTATGCCTCCCCTAACCTCGCTGCCCGTGAGCTCATGACTGACGATGTCAGAAACAACCCAACAATCTATCCAAGCAAAGAAGTGCTCGCAAATGCGGAATTCCAAGAAGATGTGGGTGATGACGCATTACAAGTGTATCAGCAGTACTGGGATAGGCTCAAAACCAGTCGTTAACTATGAGCGTTTAATATCTAATTATTAGCAATAAAAAAACGCTGATCGATAACGGTCAGCGTTTTTATTATGTATCACCAGGCAACTATAATATCCAAGCTTTTTGGACAGTAGCGGACGGGTAGTTATTTACCTATAAATGCAAATCGGTCTCGCCGCCTTGCTCCTTAATTCTGCGCTGTTCACGGCGCTGGTAGCCCAAACCAGAGGCCGTATACCAGTGCGGTTTAGACTCTTGCAGTAAGTCACTAAGCTGCTGCAACTGGGTTTGCAGCGTTTGCGTCAACCAAAAATATCCTTGCCATTCAAACGCCAAATTTTGAACACTGGGATACTCCGACACTGCAATACGAGTAATAGGGCGAAACATCTCATCACTAGGGCTGCGCAGTACCGCTGCTATATGCTGCATGGCTTGGGTCAGCTCATGCTGATAATGCATGAGTAAGATATGATTGTCTTCATCAATCTCAATATTCGCCAAGCGCGGCGCAGCACTTAACAACAAATCAATCGTACCAATAATATTGCGATGCGTGCGCTGAATAGTCTCTAGCGTCACTTTTTTGATCCCTGATTCACTAGCGGTCGCTGCAATATGCGGGCGCACGGCCAGCAGCCGCTTGTTAATCTGTTGTAGCTCCGCGACCAATGTTTTGTCAACAGGTATGCCATCGACGGCAAAGGCAGCTGGATTCACGTGCTGAACAGAGTTATCCTCTAACGCCTCAGCCGCATCGATGTGATTACCCACCCCAGCATAAAGACTGCTACAGGCATCCAGGTTACTGGCCAGTAAAAAGCGCCACATCAAAGTAGACTTCAGCGGTAAAATCAAGGTCGCTGCCACCGCAACACCAGTACCGAGTAAGATGTTAAGAGCGCGATAAATACCATCTTGACCGATAGTGCTTTGGCCTAGATTTGAGACGATCATCAACATAGTAATACCGGTAAGCAACCCCGTATAACCTAAATTTCTAACCGCCAGATAGCCAATAATGCCACTTATCAGACCAATGAGCGCATAATCTACCCACAACCATGCGCCCACATTTTGGCTAAACAACAAAATACCAAGCGCGGCACCAATACCCAGTAACGTGCCAATTACCCGCTCTTTCGCCTTGGTGTAAATGGCACCTTGATACTGTAATAGTCCTAGAATGATAAAAACAGTAATGGTCGTCCATTCGCCATGCGGGAAGTGAGTCACTTTATTGACCAAGAGCGCGAGTATAACGGCTATACCCAAACGTATGGCATGCAAAACATCAGCATGCTGATAGCGCACATAAGGCTCAATAAACGGGGCAGTAACACGCTGCCAAATAATCGATTTCACGCAGGGATACTCTTTATAAGTGAGTTTTAAGTAAAAAATTAGGTGGTGTTCTAAAAAGCATGCTGTCATCAGACATAACCATAATTGATATAAAAGAACACCAAATCAAAGACTTTAAAGTGATTATCAAGCTTTTTAGAGAAACAACAGGTTCTTCTAACGGCTCGT